>ERZ842401.1689-NODE-1689-length-31038-cov-4.921989_pt1 | contig 31038 bp, 25 predicted proteins | sample MGYA00521270_ERZ842401 | MGnify/ENA primary metagenome ERZ842401 (study PRJEB31892, sample SAMEA3878208) | bioreactor metagenome | biome: Moose rumen | place: Sweden | collected 2011-10 | study: EMG produced TPA metagenomics assembly of the PRJEB12797 data set...
CACGATGGACACCCTTGCTGTTCAGCTATACACTTCCCACTATCTGGGCGTGTTCAGGACTTTCACCCGTTAGAGCGCGCCCATGGCGCGCAAACAAGTAAAAGGGGATGGTTGCCCATCCCCTTCTTTATAGCTTACAAACTTTAAATAAACGTAAAAACGTATAGTTTGTTATAATGCTATTACTTTATGATTTTGTCTCATCGTCTGTCGAAGACACAACTACAGGTGCGAGCTCTTTCTTTTTTCGAAGATAACTTCTTATTGCAAGGAATTCAAGGAATGCAATTAGCAATATGAGAAGTATATCAACAGCGATCAGAATCTTCACCCATGTCGGCATACTTGTGGTAACATCTGTGCTATATGCACGGCTGTTTACAACAGTATATAGAATGTTATGTGAAGCATTTCTCATTGCAATTACTGATGTAGCAGATGTCTGGTCTGTAACTGTAGACTGATCTGTTGAGTATGTTGCAAGCATAAGATCACAACCATTCCTAATCATTCTATCAGCATCCTGATATCCGTATCCACCAAAATAGTCTGTTTCAGCAAAGCCTTTGAAACCCCATTCACCACGAAGCACCGTGTTAAGAAGTGCTGAGCATGCCTCTGCAGGCTCTGTTCCGATATTATTGAAAGCAACCATTGTTGCGCCCGGATCAGAATTCTTGAAAGCGATCTCGAATGACTTTAGGTAAATCTCACGTAGAGACTGTTCATTAAGCCATGTGCAAAGGAAGTTTGTTCTGTTTGTTTCCTGATCGTTTGTAGCAAAATGCTTAACATATGAGTATACGCCCCACTCTTTTGCTCCGTTAACAGCATTTGCACACATCCATCCTGCGAGAACGCCATCCTCTGAGTAATATTCGAAGTTACGTCCACCAAATGCGGATCTGTGAGTATTTGTAGCAGGTGCATACCATCCTGATACATCCATGTCATTAGCCATCTGGCCAATTGACTCACCAAATGCATATGCCATGTCTTTATTCCATGTACATGCGATCATAACTGCTGCAGGGAATCCGATTGAGCCCTGGCCTGTAAAGTTATTGTTGATAGATGCCGGACCATCACAGTCATAGGTCATTACCTTTTCGATAGAATCAATTGCTGATGTCTCATATCCGCCTAGTTCAATAAGAGTATTCATGTCAGAAACTGACAATTCATCAAGCAAATCATCCCAAAGAGGATCATCATAATCAAGCCCTCTGAGGTCAGCAAGTACTACGCCGTTGTTAGCACCTGTTGTAGGCATAACATCTGAGTCATCATTATAATCCGTAGGATCATAGTTGGTCTCATTGTAGTATGTAGCCTTAACTTCATCAGACATCTCGAAGTTTGTAGGAGCAGCTGTTGCCACGTCATAGTTAGCAAAGCCATCAGCACGTGAAAGGTATGTAACATCACCTTCTGCAAACTGGAACTGGTTTGTAGCTGCTATCTCGTCGCTATCGCGCTTGTTACTCTCATCATAAACGATAGTAGAGTCAACTGTTACAGTCTGTGTATCATATTGGGTATGAGCATCTGAATTAATAGAGATTTCATAGTCTCCAGCTTCAAGTACATAACAGCCTTCGCCGTATGTGTCATAAGAAGCCATATCTTCAATGGCAAAAGAAATATTTATTGTCTCAGATTCTCCGGGCTCAAGAGTATTTGACTTGGCAAATTCAATAAGATTTGCTGCTGCCTTCTCGATACCACCATTTGTATACGGAGGATTGTAATATACTTCTACAACGTCTTTTCCGGCAACATCACCAGTATTTGTAACTGTAACATCAAATGATATTGTTGTGCTATCATTTGTTATATCACCCATCTCCTGTGAGAATGTGGTGTAAGAAAGTCCGTAACCAAATGGATAAACGACCTCTGAATCATAGTCAAAGTCGTAATTGCCAGCCTGTGCCTCTGCGTAAGCAGTCTCATAATACTTGTAGCCTACATAGATACCTTCTACATAATTTACAAATGTAGGATAAGCTGTTCCGCCTTCTGCGAACATATTTTCATAGCCATATTCGCTGACATTTGTATAATCGAAATCACCAAAATTGTTAATAGAAGGTATGGAAAGAAGATCTGCTACAAATGTATCAGCTGTCTTTCCTGAAGGATTAATGTCGCCTGCGAGAATCTCGCCAAGTGCATCGAAACCTGTCTGGCCGGTACCAGGGCAATAGATTACTGACTTGATATTTGAATAATCATTTACAAAGCCAAGCTCCATAGCATTAGCAGAGTTTACGATGACAATAACATTATCAAAATCTGCTGTTATTTCATCAAGAAGTGCCTGCTCTCTATTTGAAAGCTCAAGATATGATTTTGAAGCATCAAGGTCATCTTCCTGGTCAGAATAACGCACACCTGTTGCACCAAACCAGCTTGAACCATCATCTGAATATGTCTCCTCGCCATCATATGTAGTAGGAAGATCTGCTCCCTCACCGCCTGAACGTGCGATAAAGAAAATAGCTGTGTCAGAATATTCCTGTGCTGATTCAAACAAGTCACCGTACTCTGAGATTGTAGGTTCGGGAATTGTCCAATCCTGACCCATCATACCTACTGTAGGTCTCTCTGATCTCCACTCTGTATAGAAATCTACCAAATCCTGGTTATACTCGATGCCGGCATCATCAAGTCCCTGAAGGAATGATACTGTCTCGTATGCATCCGAAAGTGAACCTGAACCTGTACCACCGTAAACCGGATTGGTTGAAGACCAACCAAATATATTTACTTTTGTTTCTTTTGCAAGAGGAAGACTGTTGTCCTCATTTTTAAGAAGAACAATTCCTTCCTCGGCAATTTCAGTACAAAGAGCCTTTGCCTTTTCAATAGATGCGTCTGAAATTGTGCCGCCACCCATTGCCATGTTTACCATGGAATACATAGGTACAAGCAAAATATTTGTAACAATTATTACAACTGCAAGGAAGAAAGCTAACCAAGCTTCCTTTCTAATGAAGCCTTTAAGGGGCTTCTTGACCTTCATCACTGCAATAGTGACGATAATGGCCAGACAAAGCACAACGCCAAGAATTATCAGCTGTGTACTCATTGTCTGTAGGACGGCAATGACGTCCGCGATGTTGATGTTTAACATACTTTTTCTCCTTCCTATAAGCTATCAGATGCGTTTGCCAAAAGGCTTTATCTGACATATCTATATACCGGCATTAAGCAATTCCTTATGTCAGATGAAAAGATGAATTGCCAATGCTAAGTATCAAATTATTCTTTTGAATTTGGTGTTTCCGGTGTTTCCGGAAAAATAATCTTGTTAACAAAGAAGAATACTACCATTGAAACGCCTCCGTTCAGCACAGTAGTTCCAATATTGTATAACCATGCAGCTACAAACTTTCCTGCAACGGCAACCCAGATACAGTTAATAGAATTAACAATGCAGGTAATAATAATAAATGCCACTATATACCATGCAATCTGTTTGTATGGTTTGTCATGATTGCGGAATACAAATAGCTTTTGAATAGGGAAGTTGATGCACTCTCCTATTACCATTGCAATCATATAGGCTGTAAAATATGCAAGGCCTCCATGTGCCTGATCATAGCCAAGTATATTCCATTGAAAAGTCTCACCTGCAATTGTAAGCGGAATCCCCGGCCAACCAAATGTCTTGTCTCCCAAAAATGCAAACGCAGCAGGCAGAAAGGTAAGCAATAAATATTTGAATACCGTAATCAAATTGCTGACTATAACGAACAAGCCGCCTTCACGAACCCACTTGGCAATCTTTGGATGCTTTTGTGCAAAATTGTTCCAAAAGTTCATTTTTCAATCTCCTCTCATATAAATTTTAAAAATTATTCTTTGTGATTCAGAAGTGCCTCGTATTTCTTGTTGGCTCTGCTGTTTCTAAAATATCCGCTTATAACGCCTCCAAGCCCTCTAAAGAAATGCCCATTAGCAATAGTAACAATGCTTTCTGCCATATCGCGAGATACTGCGCCGCCTGTCATCTTGCTCATAGCTCTAAATGGCATATTGTAGATGAACATTATGTTCAAGTCAGGAATACCCTTTTCATACGACTGATCAAGCTTGTTTTTAAGTATCTTATATATAAATCTGCACAGACCACTTTTTGCATCTTTCATCTGGCAAAGAGCGTCATTGATATCAAGTGGTCCAACCTTTTCCTCAGGAAGAGGCCTGGCATACATCTTTTCGAATTCTTCGTAGTGTACGTTTCTTACGTGCCCTGTCTTATAGCTTGGAAGCTTTTCGATATCGTATGGGAGTTCTGAAATCGTGCCGGCTTTTATGGTTGATCCGGTCAGTAATATGTCCGAAACATTTTTCCCGACATATATCTGATATTCGCCTCCTTCAATCTCCCACTTATTAGAAACAGTAGAAAAATATCTGAAAGACTTATCATCAAATGGAATTTCCACTTCGCAAGACTCACCGGCCTTTATCCATACCTTCTTGAAACCTTTGAGCTCTTTCTTTGGTCTTATAAGACCTGAATCAGATTTACCAATATATAGCTGTGCAATTTCTGCTCCGTCCATCTTTCCGGTATTTTTAACTTTGAATTTAACACCACTATCCCCTACTATTAGATCAGAGTACTCAAAAGTGGTATAGCTAAGACCGTATCCAAACGGGAACTGCACTGCAACGTCAGCTGTATCATAATATCTGTAGCCTATAAAAGGTCCTTCGCGATATTGAAGATTGCGTCTGTCTGTACCCGCATAATTAGTAATCGAACAATCTGCATAAGTAAATGGATACGACTCAGAAAGCTTTCCTGTAGGTATCTCTTTGCCGGTAATCAGATCAAGGAGCGCCGAAGCTCCTGCCTGTCCTGTAAGATATCCATGAAGAAGAGCCTGTAAGCTTTCAAGCCATGGCATCTTAACTGATGAACCTGCACTCATAACGCCAATGATATGTTTATTGTAAACAGTAAGTTCCTCAAGCTCTTTTATCTGATATTCAGGAACATCAATAGACATTCTGTCTGCGCCTTCGCTTTCGGCAATTTCATCAAGTCCAAAGAAAAATAGAACAACATCAGCCTTTTCAGGATCGTCAACAACAGTTAAATCGTAATTCTTAATCTGTTCTGCAATCGTCTCAACCTTAGTCGAATTAACCTGAGAGCTTCCCGAGCCTTGATAGCGTGGCTTTTCTACAAAAGGTCCTTTTAGACATACTTTTGTACCTGCCTTAAGAGGGAGAATATCATCATCATTTTTGAGAAGTACCGCAGAATTTACAGCAGCCTTCTTTGCAATTGCGTGATGAGCCTCTATGTCAAATCCTTTTGTATGATCGTTATCTTTGAAATAAATAGCTGCTTCTATTACAGGGAGGATTGCTCTGTCAATCTCTTCTTCTGTAATACGGCCTTCACCCTTTGTTGCGGCATTTATGATTTCTCTGGCAGAATCCAGTCCCGGATTAGGCATTTCTACATTGGACTGGCACTTAACACCTTCAACGTGGTCATTGCTTGCACCCCAATCGGTAACAACTATGCCTTCAAATCCCCATTCTTTTCTGAGAATATCAACAAGTAAATGCTCATTTTCATTGGCATATTTGCCATTTACCTCGTTATAGGCAGACATTATTGCCTTGGCACAGCCCTCTTTTATAGCGATTTCAAACGCTGTAAGATATATCTCGCGAAGAGTACGCTCGTCAACAACAGCGTTCATTGCCATACGACGATATTCTCTTGAATTTACTGCAAAGTGTTTAGGACATGAATAGACGTGCTTGCTCTGAATACCTCTCACATAGGATGCTGCCATCTTGCCGGCAAGAATAGGATCTTCACTAAAGTATTCAAAATTACGTCCGCAAAGCGGTGACCTTTTCATATTAAGACCCGGACCAAGCAGAACATCTACATTCTGAGCTAAAGCTTCCTCACCAAGTGCTTTGCCAATTTCTTCGCCAATGGAAGGATCCCAGGAATTTGCTACTGTTGCTGCTGTAGGAAAACATGTTGCAGGGAGCGAAGCATTAAGCCCCAGATGATCTCCGGCGCCCTCTTGTCGGCGAAGTCCGTGAGGGCCATCCGAAAAAGTAATAGACTGTATTTGAAGCCTGTCAATATTTCTTGATTCCCATTCGTTTTTTCCGCTAAGAAGTGCGGCCTTTTCTATCAATGTAAGCTTAGAAATGATTTCTTTAGCGTTCATCAAAAACCTCCATTTAGTAAGTCTGTCCTCAATATATAAAATTGCATAGGATGACCATCTAACTTAATTTCTAATTTACACCCACAAATAAAAAAACAAGTCGCCCAAAGGACAACTTGTCAAAAATCAAGGATAACTTGCAATAATATATCTTTCCACTTACCAAACCGGTGATGCTTTATCTTTTTGAAGCTAGCAGTACCTTTACCTTAAACCACCCATCTTCGTAGGAACAATTCATATTTCCACCATATTTCTCTGCAACCTGGGCGATTGATTTTAGCCCAAAACCGTGTTTGACATTATCACCCTTAGTGGTAGGTGGCAGACTGTCATTTCCAAAGAATCGCCTTGTTTCATTCTTCTTAAGGCGAACATTAACTCCTTCGCAGTAATTTTCGCACTCCATGATGATAAATTGATTGCGGCGTCGAACAGATAGGGTTATAAGCCTCTTTTCTTTATTCTCAATCTGCTGCGTAGCTTCGATTGCATTATCAAGCACATTACCAAACAATGAACATATATCCTTTACATGGATATCTGACAATATATCACCATCAACCATCGCGTTTAGCGTAATGCCTTTTTTCTCGCATTGAAGGCTCTTAGTTGTAAGTATTACATCCAATACCTTATTGCCGGTATTCATGAATGATTCCTGGATTGCGATAGACTGCTCCATATCTTCAAGAACTTCAGCTCTCCTTGCAGGATCATCTTCGTTTTTCAGCGCCATGACATAATGCTTCATATCATGCATTTCCTTGCGCAAAGCTTCCGAATTATCTATTGCAAGTTTATATTGTTCATATTGTTTTTGGAAAAGCTGATTTATTGCGTTATTTTCATTTTTGGCAGCCATTTCATTTCTGCGTCCCATCTGAGTCATGAGCATAAGCATACCACCGAAATCGACCAGGGTTCTTACATACAGCATATTCTCCGTAGCAGAAAAAGGTGTTTGAGTATTTACAAAAGATAAATTCGACATTATAAATGCTCCAATGCCTGTAGCAGAAACGCTTAAAAGCTCTTTGGTGGAAATATTCAAATTACGCCCCGGAAGAATATTATCTTTTTCTATATGATAATAGATGATAAAAACAAGAGCATAAACTATAACCATATTAGCGCAGGATGAAGCAAAACTGTCATCTCCCGCGACCTTTACGTTCCAAACGAATAGCTGTTTATATAAACTTGCGGCAAACTCTGCTAGTACAAATGCGTGAGCTGTCAACACGCCGCAATCCTTCGGCTTAACATCAAGAACTGTATACAAATTAAAATACATAAGACATACAGCCCCAATCATTGTCGGAATCCAGAAGCCCAAAGGCAAAAGACCGGCTACAAACTGGAAAAGTACTTGAACTACAAAGGTTAAAACGCTCACAATAGCAAAAGATACGCCAAAATATTTCCTCTTATAAATGTTGTAATAAACAAACACCGCCAGCCATTCCGCTATAGCTGTAAAAAGCCTTGGTGTGTCCTGTATTGCTACAGGATTAAGAAAAGCATCAAAACTAAAAATCATTTACAAAATATCCTCCGTAAGCGCAGCCATGAATTCTTTCTTTTTGGCACGACTGATAGGAAGTCTTATTCCGTTTTTAAGCAAAACCTCTTCCTTTTGCACTCCCTCTACATAAGACAGATTGATCAGATACGCATTGTGACACTTACTAAAGCCATGAGCGATCAGCATTTCTTCAAATTTCTTCAAAGGTCCGATTGTAATATAATCATTATCGCTTGTGTGAACGATGACATTGTTCCTCTGGCTTTCGATAAATGAAATACTGTCACAATCAAGCTTGATCTGCTTATCATCAACAGAAACCTTTATATAAACATGCTGTTTCAATGCTTTGGCCCGTGTAATAGCCTTTTTAATAAGTTTTTCAAAGGCTGTATATGGAACAGGTTTTAGTACATATCCCAAAGCATCAACAGCATATCCTTGTACGGCATACTGTACAGTAGAAGTGATAAAGATAATGACAACATTCTCATCGAGTTTTCTAATCTTCTCAGCAGCACTCATTCCGTTTAAATGTTTCAACTGTATATCCAGCAAAATAATATCAAATTGACCGCTATAATCATCAACAAGGTCGATTCCATCAGCAAGATAGCTAACAGAAATCTGTTCTGAATTCTCCTTGCTGTATCTATTTATATAATCCTTGAGTAAAGCTGCCTGCTCCAGCTCATCTTCAACAATACATATTCTAATCATATATTCTACGGCTCCGTATTATAGATAACATATGGACAAGTGTTATATACAAGTAGAAATAAACGCATCCAAATACTAACTCATATTATGGCCGGAATAATCAGGCTAGTCAAATTTTAATTCACGTAAAAGCGTAAATTACTTTCAATCAATGACGATAATGTGTTAATATATATGTATAGGTAAAGCATATCTATGCTACTTCAATATTTCTTATGATTTTAGTATTCGAACTTATGTTTTCACAAGCAATCAAACACGCAGCTTATTAAGGGGGGGATAAAGCAATCATGAATCCGGTTAAAGATATTCAGAAACAAAAAAAAGCTGATTCTTTTAAGACTCTAAAGATTGTTCAGCTGCTTCTTATGGTTCTCCTTATAATTGTCTATCTTGTTTTGTTCATGTCCATTCCGGATATGCGCAATTACCTTGAACATTCTAATGTTTTAAAGGTCACAAATATTGCTCTTTTTATACTTATTATGATTGGAATTCTCATTACAATGTACGATTTGACCAAGTATGTTCCGATTCTTAATGAATATGAAGAGCAAAAAAACAAGTCCTACCTTGATGCGCTGACCGGAATACCAAACAGATTCAGCTGTGATCTGGTATTTGAGATGTTCGGTGAAAACAGAAAACTCGATAATGTAGCTTGCGCAGTTATCGTGATTGACAATCTTGTAGAAATCAATCGTATAAAAGGTCGCATAGCAGGTAATCAAGCTCTTGTTGATTTTTCATGGATGCTTGAAGACACTGGCGAAGATTATGGCTTTGCAGGGCGTAATGGTGGTAATGAATTCCTTTTTATCATAGAAGACTGTGATGAACTTAAAATGAAAGATTTTATAGAAAAACTAAACAAAAGAATTTATAATTACAATCTCCAGCCAAGCAAGGATTCTATCTACATAAAGTATGCATATGTGCTTAACAGTAAACTCCATGCAGACAAGTTCTCCGATATAATTGCGGAGGCTTACAAGAATTTAAAAGAAGGTTAACCTTATAAAAACCTGACGCTTTGTTATCGTCAGGTTTTTTTTATTCTGGTAATTTCTGCAATACCAAGTTTTGTAAAGTCAACAAAAATTGTCTTTATCGGATCAAGAGAAAGCTCTTTTTTTAGAACCTCTTCAAGCTTTTTATAATCCTTTTGGTCATTCATATTTATAAAATCTATCAATATCATGCCAAAAAGGTTTCTGAGCCTTATCTGACGCGCTGATTCAATTGCAGCTTCAATATTAATATCAAGAAAAAGATTTCCTTTTTTGCCTATGGATTTTCCCGTATTAACATCTATCACATGCATAGCTTCCGTTGATTCAATTACGAGATATGCGCCGCTTTTAAGCCACGCTTTCTTTTGTAAAAGCTTTTCAAGATCTAAAGACGGACCATAAAGTGACCTTATTGTTCCATCGTTATTCCCAAGAAGTCTTGCACGCACACCTAGATGTTCTTTATGAAAAGAGCTTGCATTAAACATTGTAAAAAGCTCTGCATCATCCATAACAACTTCTATCTGTGACTCTATACTTAAAAAGTTTTCATAGGCGGATTTCTTTTGGATATAAAAGTTCAAGCAATTTAAAAGTTTGTCTGAAAAATCGCTATCTATAGCCATTTCATACAAGCAGCTGCCTGCAGATCTTCCGGAAGCGATGTTAACCATTTCATCAATCTTATCGCATAATAAATCCACTTCTGCCCTGACCGTGTCAAGCTGACTAATACCATATGCAAAAACATCATCATGAACTTCAATACATTTTGTTCTTGCTATTAGCCCGTATTTATCTGATATTCTGTTTTTTATCGAGAAATCGTTTTTGAATAATGAAATAATTTCTTTTCTTCTTGATTCGGGAAGCTTCTTGGAGCAACCAACACCTTTTTGCCCAAGCGTAATTGCAACATAGCTTCCGCTAATTGATAATTTTGTTGTAAGAACGGCTTGTTTGGTTTTGACGGAAGGCTTTGATACTTGAACAAGGACGATATCCCCGCCTCTAAGCTTTGGAGATTCTTCATAATTTCTTCCGATAACACAGCAAGGAACAATATCTTCAAGTGATAGATATCCTATATTATCCCTTGCTTTGGGACTATCTGACTTAAAGCGAACGAAACAGGCGTTTAGGTTCGTAACTATATTTTCAACGTGCCCTACATAGATATTGCCTACATAATTACCATCACTACCTGTTGTAAAGTTAAGAACAAGCTCGTTGTCATCATAAGAAAGAATCCTGACAGCACTACTATTTTCTGATTTCGTAATTAATATTTTCATATATAGATTCTATATTTACCTTCAGTATCAGTCATTGGAACTTCATATATTCCCTTGTCATCTTCGCCCTTCATAAATGTATCTACTCTGTGAAGTCTGATCGCATTTGGCAAAAGTTCTTCTCCATAACTGTTCATGAAATTGGATACAACCATCCCAGGCTTTAAGTGGTCACTGCTTCCTGAGCTTACCAACAGATGAATACAGGATTCATCATCAGCCACATCACTATTTATGAATCTATAATCCGGATTTGAAAATCCTCTAAGATCCTCTTTTGAGACAACCTGTGCCCTATATATAAGAGGCTTCATATTGATCGTCGTTTCGCCTCTTTTGGTCTTCTTTAATGCTGGAAGCTCGTCTGATGATAGATATATTTTAAACTTGTCTTCCCATCCTTTTGAAGGTTCCTTGCCCTTTCTAAAAGTCATTATCCACTCGGCAGCATCCACAAGGGTCATAGCTTTTTCGGAATGCTCATCAAGAATACAGGCATCAAGAATCGTGATTCCTTCATTCATGACACTATTAAGCTTTTTGCATAGATTTTTTATATCAGGAGTAGTGTTCATCTGAAGATCAAGATATTCTCCATCAGAAGTAGCACCAACACTTAAGGGCTCTGCAAAAGACATTACCTGATGAGGGCTAAATCCTTCAGAATATTTGACATCGATTTCAGCTCGCCTGTTAACTTTTTGAAAATATCTCATAAGATCAAGATGCCCTATAAAACGCACCGGACCTCTTTTACTGAATTTAAGTCTGACTTTTATCATTAACTTTCCTTTATGATATTATTAAAAAAAAATATTATGAGGAAGGTGTCAAAAGTTTATTTTGAAATTTATATCATAATACAAACAATCAAACTGCATATCCGACATCTTTATCGGTCTTTGGTTCTATGCAGATTCCGACACCGTATTTCTTTGCACCGCACCCCATGCACTGGTTAGCACAATTTTTGGAAACCTTAGCCTCCATAGAAGTGTGCCATTCTCTAAGCAGGAATTCTTTGGAAACACCGCAATCAAGGATATCCCATGGAAAAATTTCATCATCTGCTCTTGTACGAGAAACATAGAACCAAGGGTCGATTCCAAGCTCTTCAAATGTTTCCATCCATACATCATACTTGAAGAATTCGCCCCAGGCATCATAGATACAGCCTTTTTCGTACGCTTTCAAGATTGCCTTGCATAGCTTTCTGTCACCTCTTGCAAATACCCCTTCAAGCATACTTGCATTTGCTTCGTGCCAGTTGTATTTTATTCTTTTTTGATTAATTTGAGATCTGATTCCGGCTTTAGTCTTTGCGGCTTTCTCCAGAAATTCTTCCGGCTTGCACATAGGAGCCCACTGGAATGGTGTAAAAGGTTTTGGAACAAAAAAGCTCGTGCTGGCAGTAATTTCTACAGATTGTCCGTTTCTCTTTTCCTTGGGAACGGTATCAAAATATTCTGCTGCAACCAGATTACAAATTTCTCCGATTCCGGCTATATCCTCATCAGTTTCCCACGGATGACCTAGCATGAAGTAGAATTTCACCTTGTTCCACCCTCCAAGGAAGGCTTCATGTGAGCCTTTAATAATATCCTCCTTGGTGACGCCTTTATTGATAACATCTCTAAGTCTTTGAGAACCTGCTTCTGCAGCAAAAGTAAGCGAACTCTTCTTGATATCCTGAACCTTGCTCATGACATCAAGGGAGAAGTTATCAATCCTAAGAGAAGGAAGCGAAATATTAACATGTTTGCTGCCGCATTCTTTTATCAGAAAATCAAGCAGCTGCGGTAACTGTTCATAGTCAGAAGTTGATAATGAGCTAAGTGATATTTCTTCATATCCGGTATTTTTCAAAAGCTCAAGTGCTTGTTTTTCTAAAACTTCGTGACTCTTCTCTCTTTTAGGTCTATATAACTGTCCGGCCTGGCAGAAGCGACATCCTCTTATGCATCCTCTCATAACTTCAAGAACGATTCGATCCTGAGTTGCTTTTATAAAAGGAACAACCGGTTTGGTTGGATAAAAGGCATTATCCAGATCTGTTACAATATCCTTAGTGATATGAGCTGGTACACCTTCCTTTGTCGGCAACATGGATTTTATTGTGCCGTCTTCGTTATATTTAACTTCATACAAGGATGGAATATAAAGACCTTTAATTGCTGATGCCTTTACAAGGAAATCCTGACGGGATACGCCTTCTTCCTTGCACTTTTCATACAAATCAAACAATTCCCTGTAATGTGGCTCACCCTCACCAATATAGAATATATCAAAAAAGTCTGCTATCGGCTCCGGGTTATAGGTGCATGGTCCTCCTCCTATTACAATTGGATAAGTCCAGTCGCTTCGCTCCTTGCTCATAAAAGGTATGCCCGAAAGATCCAAAACCTGCAATATATTGGTATAGCAAAGCTCGTATTGTAGCGTAAAGCCAAGAAAATCAAAGTCCTTAACAGGATCCTGTGATTCAAGTGCAAAAAGAGGAATATTGTTATCCCTAAGCACTTTGTCCATGTCAACCCACGGCGAATAGACACGTTCGCACCATACATCGTCGTATGAATTGAACATGCCGTATAAAATCTGAATTCCAAGGTGAGACATTCCTATTTCGTATACATCAGGAAAACAAAATGCAAATCTAACCTTCACATCATCTGGATTTTTAGTAACACTATTAACCTCGTTACCAATGTACCTCTCCGGCTTTTCACAGGAAAGAAGAATGTCGTCACAAAGTGCTAATTTTTCGTTCATTAAAACTCCATTTAGAACTTATCTGCGGGAGAGTTCATCAGTGACATCTTTCCATGAAACTCCTTTTTCAACCATCAAAACCATCATATGATAGAGGTAGTCTGAAATTTCGTAGACAAGCTCGTTTTTATTCTCATTTTTGGCAGCAATCGTTATCTCTGTTGCTTCCTCGCCGCATTTCTTCAAGATTTTATCAAGCCCTTTGTCAAAAAGATAGTTTGTATAAGAGCCTTCTCTTTTGTTAACCTTGCGATCTGCAATAACATTATATACTGAATCCAAAACTTTTTGAGGATTTTTTTCTGTATAATCTTTTTTGGCTATTTCGTTAAAAAAACAGCTGTAAGAACCGGTATGACAGGCTGCGCCAATCTGCTTAACCTTAGCAAGAATAGTATCAAGGTCACAGTCGCAGGCAAGGCTCTTTACATACTGATAATGTCCCGAGGTATCACCCTTTTCCCAGAGAGTTTTGCGTGACCTGCTATAGTAGGTCATCTTACCTGTTCTCAGAGTTGCATTATAGGACTCTTCGTTCATATATGCAACCATAAGAACCTGATCGGTTCTGTAATCCTGCACTACTACCGGAATAAGGCCATTGGAATCAAGTTTGAAGTCTTCCCATTTAAATCTTGATTCAAACCTTTCTACATCGATTCCGGCTTCAATGGCAAAATCCTTGATTTCTACGATGTTTTCAGCGTTTACAGAAACTGCAGAACCTGTAACAGCACAAATTTTATCAGAAAGCAAAAGTGCAACTGAGCTTCCTTTTATGCTTGAAACATTTGCTTTTGGATTGTCAAGATATACAATGTGAGGGATACTCTTAACCGAATCTAAAACTACAACAGGATGCTCCATCAGACTTTCTTCAAGGTCTATATTTGAGTTTTCATTATAAGTATCCTTGGGGCTATTATTATAGTCATAATCAAAACTTTCATGCTGATTATCACAATCAAGAACAGATAGGCGAGGTAAATATATCATCTTTGAAGCATACATATTTATAGCATCTGCATTATCTTCAACAACCTTTTTGCTTAATTGTGTATCCGCATAGCAAACCGCAATTTTATCTTTACCAAATTTCTTTGATACTTCTTCTAGTATAGCTGCATTTTCGGTTTTAGAAAAATTCAGTGCTGCCATCTTGCACCCTGCATATAACAGCTTCTTGATGTCTTCCATTCTCTTGACATTGCCTGCTCCTATTACGGGAACGTCAACATTTGAACAGATTTCTTTTATTATATCCAAAGCCTCTTCATGACTTAAATCATCATCTGATTGATCGAAAATAATAATGGAATCGCACCCCGCGTCATTATAAGAAATGCTAAGAGCTACAGGATCATTCGATATAACCGTTCTGTCATAAAATCCGCTAACAGCCTTTTTATTATTTAGAATTATCGAAGGGATAAACTGTTTTTTCATATTGATTTCTGGCCTTTCATATATAGTCTGATTAAATGACATAAGGGTCAAAAGTTTCTTAAATCGGTCTTCTTAACCCGTTATCATTATAATTGGCGAAAATAATGTACTAAAGAGGTCAAAGCGATCCCTTAGTACTAAGAACGCCTATAATTCTGTCATCTAGCATAGTAGCCTGATCCAATGCTTTTGCAAATGCCTTGAACATTGCTTCTATCTTGTGATGATCATTATCTCCGGAAAAGAGTTTGAAGTGAAGATTCATCATAGCGCTATAAGATACAGAATAGAAAAATTCACTTACAAGCTGCGTATCAAACTCACCAACCATCTGACTGTTAAAAGCAGCATCCATTACAAAATAAGGTCTTCCACACAAATCAACTGCGCACATTGCACACGCTTCATCCATAGGAAGAATCATGTATCCATATCTTCTGATGCCATTTTTGTCAGATACAGCCTTAGCAATAGCCTGCCCAAGAACAATTCCTGTATCCTCTACGCTGTGATGTCCATCAACGTTTAGGTCACCTTTTACCTTAACATCAAGATCGAATAAGCCGTGACGAGCAAATGCATCAAGCATATGATCAAAAAAACCTATGCCTGTATTTATATTTGCCTTACCACTTCCATCAAGATTGATAGTTATTGTAATATCTGTTTCTTTAGTCTTTCTTTCGACTGTTGCTGTTCTTGACATAGCGCTATCCTTTCGTAGTTTACTCAAATCTTACAGCAATACTGTTTGCGTGAGCTGTAAGACCCTCTTCTTTGGCAAACCTCTCAATATCCTTATGAACTGCTCTTAAACCTTCTTCAGAATAAGCAATTATACTTGTCTTTTTTATAAAATCATCAACCGAAAGCGGTGAGAAAAACCTCGCCGTCTGATTAGTCGGAAGTATATGATTGGGACCTGCAAAATAATCGCCAAGCGGCTCTGATGAGAAATGGCCAAGAAAAAGAGCTCCGGCATTTTTGACTTTGGTCATTACTTCAAAGGGATTTGCAGTAATGATTTCACAGTGCTCAGATGCTATGGCATTGGCTGCTTCTATCGCCTCATCCATTGTCTGTGCAACAAAAGCATAGCCATAATTATCCAAAGATTTCTGAATTATCTCTTTTCTTTCGAGGACTTCTACAAACTTATCAATTTCTTCTGATACCTGTTTGGCAATTTCCTCCGAAGTTGTTACAAGTATTGCGCTAGCCATTTCGTCATGCTCTGCCTGGGACAAAAGATCTGCAGCTACCCATTTTGGATTTGCAGTTTCGTCGGCGATTACAAGTATCTCTGAAGGACCTGCGATAGAGTCGATTGATACATGGCCAAAGCATGCTTTCTTGGCAAGAGCTACAAAAATATTACCCGGGCCGGTAATCTTATCAACCTTAGGTATCGACTGCGTTCCAAAAGCCATAGCGGCAATTGCCTGTGCACCGCCTACCTTATAAATATTACTTACACCTGCTATATCTGCTGCAACAAGAGTTCCGGGATTTATCGTGCCATCTTTTGATGGAGGCGTAACCATTATTATCTGTTCTACGCCGGCAACTTTAGCAGGAATTACATTCATAAGAACTGAACTTGGATATGCAGCTTTGCCTCCCGGAACATAAACTCCTGATATCTCGATTGGAAGAATGCGCTGACCGAGAATCGAACCATCATCTTTGGTTGTAATCCATGATTCTCTCTTTTGTTTTTCGTGAAACGCTTTTATATTGGCGGCAGATTTCTTCATGACCTCAACAAATTCAGGGTCAAGCTTGTTATAAGCATCCGTTATTTCCTTTTTGGTAACTTGTATAGTATCTTCACTAATTGTGCACTTATCAAATTCTTTTGTGTATTCAAAAAGAGCCTTGTCACCATTTTCACGTACATTACTAATTATATCATTTACCGTGTTTTCGTATTCGGTATAGCTTGCAGGATTTCTCTTTTTCAGAATATCCAAGAGCTCTACCTTGGATTGTTTGGTCAAATTTACAATTCTCATATATACTATCCTTCCAATATGAATAAATATGTTCTAAGGTATCAAAACTTTTCAAGGGCTGTTTTCATGTCAGCAACAAGTTTTCTGATGCGTTCGTTCTCCATCTGCATACTAACAGGGTTCACAATTACTCTTGCTGATAACGGACATATCTCTTCTAAAACTTCAAGACCATTTGCTTTAAGAGTCGACCCTGTTTCAACAATATCAACGATCACATCTGAAAGGCCAACTATGGGTCCTAGTTCAACAGAACCATTTAGCTTGATTATATCAACTGTCTGGTTTTTCTTGTTGTAAAAATAATCCTTGGCGATATTTGGATATTTACTTGCTACCCTTATCATTGCATGATGATCAAGAAGTTCTCTTGCCTGCGGCGGACCTGCTACGCACATTTTGCATTTACCAAATCCAAGATCCAGAACCTCGTATACGTTTCTTGATTCTTCTAAAATTGTATCCTCACCCACAATACCTATATCAGCTGCACCGTATTCTACATAGGTTGGAACATCAGGTCCTTTGGCAAGAAAGAATTTTAGTTTTAATTCCTCATTTGTAAAAATCAGTTTTCGTGTATCCTTATCAGTAACTTCTTCGCATTCAATACCGCATTTTGATAGAAGCTCCATAGTACTTTTTACCAGACGCCCCTTACCAAGGGCAAATGTCAAATATCTCATTAGTTATTCCTCTATTCATGTTTAAGGACCACATAATAGCCCTGAGCTCTTTTTGCCTTGACCATAGCAAGCTTTTGTTCATAATCTGTATCATTATAGGTCATAACATCGGGTTCCTGACCATAGGGGATGGCGATATTCTGACTGTATAGCGCACTCATAAGATATTCAAGATCAACCATAAAACCAATTGCAGGTGCTTCTTTACCGAATTTGGAAAGAAGATTGTCGTATCTTCCTCCGCTGGCAATAGCATCTCCTACGCCGTAGGTATAAGCTCTGAACATAACGCCTGTATAGTAGTTATATTCAGAAAGCATTGCCAAATCAAAATATACATTATCCGAAACACCATATACATCAAGCAGATGGTAGAGGTTTTTAAGTCTCTCGATAGAGTTTCGAGATCTCAAGTTGACAAGATCAGCAGCGCCTTCTTCAAGCTCACCTGCTGTAGTAAAATCCGGCATGTGGATTAGTATTTCAGCATATTTTGAATCGATTTTATTTTTTTCCACAAGATCATGAAGATAATCTTCCAGTGCAAAATAGTTTCGTCCGGATAGATATTCTCTAAGCTTATCTTCGGTATTTTCATCGATTCCGGCTTCTTCGATTATACCCTTGAAGTAATCGGTATCCCCAATTGTGATCTTAAAATCACTTAAGCCCGTAGCTTTAATAGATTCAACCATCATGGCAATAATCTCAGCATCCGCATTTAAAGAACCATCGCACATAAGTTCTGCGCCCATCTGAGTATGCTCACGAAGCTTGCCCTGTAGCCTGTGAGTATTTATAAAAATATTTCCACTGTAACAGATTCTTACAGGCTCATTATCTTCCATAAAGTACTTGGCAATACATCTTGCAACCGAAGGCGTAAAATCCGGTCTTAAAACGAGTGTATTACCTTCGTTGTCAAAAAATTTATATAGATCTCTTGCGCTTGCCTGGCTTATTTCTTTAGCGAATACATCGAAGAATTCGAATGTAGGAGTCAAGATATTCTCATAACCGTAGCGGTACATGATCTCCTTGATTTTGTGTTTGACAGTGCTGCGTTCATAAGATTCTTTTCCATAAACGTCTCTTACACCTTCAGGTGTATGCACAAGTTCCTTACTCATAAATACCTCGCTTTAGTATGCTAATCTGTTACCATGCTATCTTGTTATCGCGATAAACTATTTAAAAGTATACAGGACATTCATATATATGTCAAAGAAAAATTTGAATTAATTTGCGACAAGAAAATTTGAATTAATTTGCGACCAAAAACGTCTATCCTCTGCTCTCAAGATCTTTTTGAAGTGGTTCAAGATAAGGAACGAACCCATCAGCCTTGTGCTCAATAAAATAGTCTAAATTCAACTCGTCGTACCGAAAGCTCTTACGACCTCCATTAAGCGCCCTGTCCCAAAAAAACTTCAAATCTTTAAAGGAAAGGTAGTAGAGTTCATCTCTTGATGTGTAATATATAAGGAAAAAGGCTATCCCGTCCTGCTTTTCAAAATTCTCCATGAACTGAACTTGATGAGGATGGATGTTTTGTAGTGAAAAAGTATCAACAGCGCATTCCTTGGCATCGAAGCATACGGGGATTCCTTGTACTGCTCCGATGTAGTCAACTGTACTTTTCTGGTCAAAATAAGCAAGCGTAATATGTCTTGTTTCTTTGTCTATATTAATGGGTGTAATTGGAGTTGGAATCTTCTGAATAAGGGCAAGACCCTTGGCTAAATACTTCTCGTTAGTGCGATTTATCATATCTTCAAGGACAGAGCCTCTAAGACCTCTAGAATTCCAGGTTGCCATAAAACTCCTTTTAGAAAAAAATGCTTTATAAACTGTCTGTACCTACATGGCGGTAAAGAGTTGGCGCAAGTTTAGCAAGTGCGAAGTTTTTTAGTTTATAAATTAAATTTGTCATCAATAAGTGTTTTGAACTTCTTAGGAAGAGGGGCTGTAATAACCACGCCTGCAAGCTCTCCAAAACTATCACCCTCAGGAAATTCCAGTCTATAGCAGTGTAGAAGCTGCGTTTTTAAACCATATGACTGTTTGTAACTTTCGTTAAGTTTACTATCTCCGTATTTGGGGTCTCCTATTATAGGATGACCGATTCCTGACAAATGAGCTCTTATCTGATGAGTCTTTCCGGTTTTGAGTTCGACTTCAAGGTATGTTAGTTTCCATTTCTGGTTAATAGCAACCGGTGCGTAAGCAGTTTCTATATACGAAGAATTAGATGTGTTCCCTTTTACATTCACTGTATCTGAGTTTCCGGTTTTTACTGTATCCGTGTTCCGAGTTTTCGCTATATCCGAGTTCCCGGTTTTCACTATATCTGTGTTCCTGGTTTTCACTGTATCTGAGTTTCTGGTTTTCACAGTATCTGTGTATCCGGTTTTTATAGTATCTATATCCCTAATCTTCACAGTATTTGTATTATTGTCTTTGGTCAGAAAGCCAGTTATTTCCTTAGGCGTATCAAGTATTCCATATACTACCGTCCTATAATATTTTTTAAATGTTCTGTTTTTTAGACCTTCTGCCATAAGCTGTGCACCTTTTAGCGTTTTGGCACATATAACGATTCCGGATGTATTCCTGTCAAGACGATTGCTCACGGATGGTCTAAAGGTTATAAGATTTTCAGGTTCTATAGCTTTGCTTACGATTAGATATCCCACAAGCCACTCATTTAGTGACACATCATCTTTTTCAGCCTTTTGTGTTAGAATCCCTACAGGTTTATTTACAAAAAGAACGTCTGAGTTTTCGTAGATTACTTCTATGCCTTTAAGGCTTTTATATGCTTTGGTAAATTCCGTTACAGATACGCCTTCTCCTCTTTCTTTTTTTGCAAGTCTGTCATTTGCAAATTTTAGAAAAGTATCATCAGAAAGCCATAATGTTACAATATCTCCGTTTTGAAGTTTCTCCTGCCCTGTCGCCTTCTTTCCGTTTAGCACTATATTCTTTTTTCGGAGCATTTTAAAAATAAAGCCGGATGAAGCCTTAGATAAATACTGACATAAGAATTTATCAAGTCTTTTACCGGCTTCATTATCATTTATTATTATCTCTTTCATTATTGTTACCATTCATTGCCTGGATTTGATAACTTTTGCAAACATTTAATGAAAAAATCAGCAAAAACAAACTTCGCCAGACAAATAATCTGATTATACATAAATAAGGCTGTCCACTTGTGTTTTTTACAATCAAAGCGAAATAGACTTAAGAATCCCCGGTACAGTTTGTATAGTTCCCGGTACCCACGCGTTTTCAATAGCTCTTTGGTCAATATCGTGTTCTTTTCTGAGCTTTTCAAGCTCGTCAAGGCGCTTGCAATAATCGTCTACATTTTTATAAATTTTAATGGTAAATCCATGATACTTGCTAAGGGATATTTGATTTTTGATATGCTCCTGACAGTCTCTGATGTCCATATCCTTATCTTCCGTATATCCAGCAATATTTTTTTCTAAAACTGTGATTGCACCAATATTAAAAGTACTCTTTTCGGAGGTAAGACTAAGATCATATAACAAATATAAATCCCCCTCATGAGCTTTTATTTTGTCAAAAGAGTCTTTGGTAAGAGGAACTGCTCTTATATACATTATAAGATTTATAACACTCCATCCCATTGGCAGACATCCAAGAGCCGCTACAATCGAGAAGATGTTTTTGTTGGTTCCTGTGATAATCAGCCCTGCAATAAACAATATAAGGATTACACATCCCATAATTATCGTTCTGATTGTAGATATTTTCCTTTGATGCAAAATATAGCCAAATTCACCTTTGTATATCTTATTCATATAAATGTCCTAACTTTATTTCTAAAACTAATAAAATCAAAATTATAATCAGCAATCTTTTAGTGATTTTAATTCATCATCTGTAAGTCTTCTGTACTGTGAAGGAGCAAGGCTTGAATCAAGTAAAAGCGTACCCATTCTAATTCTTTTAAGATATATCACCTTGTTATTTACTGCTTCCATCATTCTTTTGACCTGATGAAATCTACCTTCGCATATGGTAAGATATACAACCGGATATCCTTCTTTGTCATAGTCTCCTTTTTTTAGAGTTGCAGGCATTGTGATATCAGGTGTTCCATTTTTTTGGACATCTCCAATATCAACACCTTTTTCAAGAAGTTCAATATCAGAATCTGACAATTCATGTTCAAGGTGAACCTCGTACTCTTTATCAACATGAAAAGATGGGGATAATAACCTGTGTATCATCTGACCATCATTTGTTATCAGAAGTAAGCCTTCGGTATCAATGTCGAGCCTTCCAACAGGCGACAATCCCTTAATGTTTTCATCCTTAAGAAGATTCAGAACCGTTTTGGTACGCCCATCTTTGGTTGCAGATATAACGCCGTCCGGTTTATTAAGCATATAATACCTATATTTTTCGAAGACAAGCTCCTTACCCATAAAAAAGACTTTATCAGTATACTCATCTATGTGCATATCTGCTTTATGAGCAGGTGTGCCATTTACGGTAACAGCGCCGTTTTTGATATGCTCTTTAATTTGTTTTCTTGTGCCAATACCAAAATCGGCAAGATATTTATCTAATCTTTGCAATTTATCCTCATTATCTTCTATAAAAAAATCTCTATATAGCTTCACAGTAACAAATCAGTTAAGGTTGATTGTATTACTGGTTGTTTTTAAATCATACTGATTGTATACCTGAATTGTAAGGCTTGTCGCCTTATTAGTAGGATCTTTGATTGTGACACTATCTGTTGTTTTATTTTGATTCCAAGCTGCAACAAAAGACCAGTTCTTGCCGCCGTCAAAACTATATCTGTAATAGATAATAGGCGTATCCGGGTCTATTGCAGTAATATTTGCAGTTATTTCCTTTGTTGTAGTGTTCTTAACAGCAGAATTTAGTGTGCATACAGTCGGAGCTGTCGTATCATTGGCCATAACAGTTGTCGGCGTGTTTATATCAACATTTACATACGATGAATAATCAAGTGAAAGCTTTGAAGATTTAAGACCAAAATATTTGGCAATAGCTGTGGCATCTGCCACTCCAAGAACCTGATAAGGATCGGCATTTGACTTAAGCCACGCAAGATCAGCGGGATGATCCAAATAACAATGCTCTATAATAACTGCATTAAGATCATAGCTACGTGCATTTCTTATTATTCCGTAATAATCTCCCTTACTTCCAAGCCTGGTCTTGATACCTCTTGAATAAAGTCCAAGACCAGAAAGCTCAGCAAGTTCGCAAGCTGCAAATTCATAGCCATTTTCATAATATTTATCATATGCAGATACCCACACTTCAGATCCGCACAAATCATGATCTACAGACGCATTGAAATGTATAGAGAACATAAAATCAGCATTAACGCTTTTTGCATATTTAACACGGTTTTCAAGGCTGATTTCTGTATCTGTTGTTCTAGTCATATATACCGTAACATTATCGAAGTTTTCAAGATAAGATTTTAGATATGTAGCAACCTTTAAAGTTGCTTCTTTTTCACTTATTCCGTTATACTGGGCACCTAGGTTCCTGTCACCTGTTCCGCCGTGTCCGGGATCTATTACGACAACATAATTTGGCTTTGCCGTATCTGCGTAGGCGCTAACGTTTTGGGAAGTAAAGACAAGTGTGAATAGCATAGTTGTTAATACTAAAAAGCCTATAATTGATTTTATTCTTTTTCTCATCACTATCCTCGTTAGATGTTTTTTTAAAGGCCAAACATCAACTTTCCTTTCCTTTTAATATTGTTGCAAATAAGAAAATCTAAAGTGCATGTACTTTCTTAAAAAAAGCGACCGGTAACAAACCAGCCGCTGTAAATAACAATTAAATAAATACAGATAATCGTTAGATTCCTGTATCATCGATAGGAGCACTCATACCCGGCATATCAGTATCCAAATCCTGACTAACTGCATCTTCAACTTGACCGGTTGGATTCTCTTGTTCGACATTATTATAAGGTACCTGACCTGGGTCTTGCGACGGCATAACAGGAGGCGCAAGCTCAGCCCTGTTAGATCTGACCATTTCCGCATAATTTGTAAGATCCGTAAGAAGACCTTCACAATGCCTGTTTGTAGAATCAATAGACCCCTGAAGTATTGCTTCAACCTCTGATAGAAGTGTATCGGTATACTGTACAGCAGAAGCCTTCATGTTGTTAGCTTCAGCTGTAGCTCTGTCGAGAAGCTCCTGTGCCTGTTTGGCAGCAGAACTGACAACCTGATTCGCCTGTTCATATGCCTGACGCATAATCTCATGTTCATTAATTAGCTCGTTGGTTTGAGCCTGAGCATTCTCGATTAGCTGCTGAGCTTTAGTACGTGCATCATTAAGAATTGCTTCTTTGTTGGAAACAATTTTCTGATATCTCTTAATTTCATCAGGAGTTTTTGATCTGAGTTCGTGAATAAGCTCATTGATTTCTTCTTTATTGACTCTTACATCGGTATTGGAAAAAGGCACTTTGGCACAACTGTTGATATAGGCCTCGATTTCATCAATCAAAAGTTCGATTTTACTACTCATACAAAGTTCCCCCCGTTTCAGCTTAGATGTTTGTTATATTTTTGTTCAAGTGATTTAAAGACATTTTCAGGAACCATTCCCGATACTTCGCCACCGTAGCTTGCGATTTCCTTGACAGTAGAACTGCTAAGATAAGAATAGCGAAGGTTGGTTGTAAGGAAAACTGAATCAACATTGTTATGAGAAAGTTCGCGATTAGTCTGTGCTATCTGCAGTTCATATTCAAAATCAGTAATAGCACGAAGCCCTCTGACTACAATATGAATATTCTTTTCTGCACAATAATCAATCAACAGACCGTCATATGAATCCACAACTATATTGCCGAATTCACTGACTGCTTCTTTTATCATTTTAACACGTTCATCTACTGAAAACAACGAGCTCTTGGCAGAGTTATGCATAACTGTCACAACAACTGTGTCGAACATAATTGAAGCCCTTTTTATTATATCCAGATGCCCAAAAGTAATTGGATCAAAAGAACCGGGATATACTGCAGTTTTCATCATTGACCCGCCTTTTTCAAAAAGACATGTTTATTGTTCTTGTAAGTTTTTTCCTTTTTGATTTCATAACCAAGTAAAGAAACAAATGTGAAATCCTCGTCAAGGCTTGATTCACATATAATATTAGTGTACTCCGTGACATAAGGAAGCTGTGCAAGTGTCCTTAAAGTGTGTTCATAAAGGTCTGCTTCGTACGGCGGATCTATAAAAATAATATCAACTTCTTTCTCATGTATAGACCGAAGTGCCATAGCCGCATCCTTTTTGATGATAGTAGCTTTATCATCAAAATGACATTTATGAACATTAGCAGTAATACACTTAATCGGCTCAGTTCCTCTGTCTATGAAATAGGAGTGCTTCGCTCCTCTTGAAAGTGCCTCAATTCCGATTCCACCGCTCCCTGCATATAGATCAATAAATACAGCACCGGGAACCTCCATCTGAATCATATTAAAAAGCGTTTCTTTTATCCTGTCCTGTGTAGGACGTGTATCATTACCTGATGGTGTAATAAGTGGGATACTACGCGCTTCTCCTGCTATAACACGCATTCGCTATCCTCCTTTTTTACAAAAATCATTTAAGCTTAAGCTTTGAACCCTTTGTATTACGACCTGAAACCTTAACTGTTCCTATGTCAAAAGATTTATCTGCAATCGAAACTTCTTTTGATTCGTCGCTCTTTAAAAGCCATATATCACTAAGCTTATCCTTTGCGCCCAAGTTCATTCCATGGACGCCAACAGCTGTTTTTTTCTGCTCGGGAATTTCTTCAAGCATAAACCTCAGAGCATAACCGTTTTCTGTATACAGTACACAACTTTCCTCATCTGTAACTACAGATACACTCAAAAGCTCATCTTTATCGGAAAGCTTGGTTGCAGCTACAAGTTTTCTGGTAACATCAAATTCTCCACCACTTACTATTTTCATCATGGCTGATTTGGTTACAAAAAGCAAGCGATAAATATTAAGCGAGGATTGTGGCAGAACTGCTACAATCTGTTCCTTAGTTGCATCATAGTTAGAGACATTATCAATAGGGATACCCTTATCTCTCATTTTGCCGGCAGGAAGGTCAGAAACCTTTATAGTATGCAAATTTCCTAAATGTGTAAAAACACATATTCTGCTGGTGTTCTTTATTTTGAAGCTGTATTTAAAGTCGTTCTTGATTGTGTCATGATTCTTGTCATAGGTATTTGCATCAATCGTTTTGGCATAGCCAAAGCGATCCATAATAAATGCAACATCCATCTCTTCTTCAGGCTTTTCTTCATAGACCGCTTCTTCAAACTGACCAACCTCAGTGCGCCTTTTTATTTTGTAATCATTTTTGATTTTACGAAGTTCTTCCTGAATAACCATGGACATTGAAGTTCTGTCTTCAAGAATATCCTCATAGCGATAAATATTCGCTACAGTCTCTTCATGTTCCTTGACAAGAGCATCAAGCTCCAGGCCTATTAGCTTATACAGGCGCATCTCTAGAATTGCATCTGCCTGACGATCTGTAAAATGAAGCTGAGAAGCCATCACTGCAGATTCTCTTGATTTAAAATTAATACCTTCTGTTGTTCCATTTACAAGACAGTCTTTGGCCTGAGCACGGGTTTTAGAGCCTCTTAAAATTTCTATTACAAGGTCTATAACATTGCAAGCCTTGATAAGACCTTCCTGAACTTCCTTTTTTTCCGTCTCTTTTTGAAGAAGTGTTGTATATTTACGACGTGCAGTCTCAAACTGAAAATCAATAGAAGCCTTAAGAATATTTCTAAGCCCCATGGTTTCGGGGCGTCCGTTGTATATGGCAAGCATATTTACGCCAAAAGTATCTTCGAGCTTTGTCTTTTTGTAAAGAAGGTTTGTAAAGTTATCAACATCAGTATCTTTCTTTAGTTCGATAACTATACGTATGCCTTCTTTGGATGACTGATTGGATATGTCGATTATATCATTGGTGACCTTTTTCTCAGCAAGAGCAGCGACATCACTACAGAACTTGCCAATACCAGAGCCAATCATGGTATAAGGTATCTCGCTAATGATTAAATTTATGTGTCCGTTTTTGGCTTTTTCGGTTTCAACTTTACCTCTGAGCCTTATCTTACCTTCTCCTGTTTCGTAGATATTCAAAAGCTCATCTTTGTTTATAACTATACCACCTGTAGGAAAATCCGGACCTTTGATATATTTCATCAATTGTCTCGTAGACAAATTTTCATCCTGCATAAGAGCAATTTCGGCATCAATTACTTCCGCCAGATTATGAGGCGGCGTATTTGTAGCCATACCTACGGCAATACCCTCAGAACCGTTTACAAGAAAGTTGGGTATCTTTACAGGTAGCACAGATGGCTCTTTTTCTGTAGCATCAAAATTAGGAACAAAATCAACGATATCCTTATCAAGATCGGCAAGGAAAGTCTCCTGTGTAATACGAGCAAGTCTTGCTTCTGTATATCTCATTGCGGCAGCACTGTCGCCTTCAATGGTTCCAAAGTTACCGTGCCCATCAACAAGCGGTAGCTCTTTTTTAAAGCCCTGTGCCATAACAACAAGACAATCATAGATTGAGCTATCACCGTGTGGGTGATACTTACCCATGGTATCTCCTACGATACGGGCGCTCTTTCTGTAAGGGCGGTCGTATCTGATCCCAAGCTCATACATATCATAAAGTGTACGTCTTTGAACCGGCTTAAGTCCATCTCTTATATCCGGCAGAGCACGTGCAACTATAACGCTCATTGCATAGTCAATATATGACTGCTGCATTATTTCAGAATATTCGCTTCGAATAATCCGCTGTTCTTCCATAAAATCCTCGCATATATATTTATTGTATTATAAAAAGCTACTTTTATGCCTGGAAATCCAGTTCTGCATCATCGGCATGATCGTGAATGAAAGCACGCCTTGGCGGAACATCGGTTCCCATAAGAAGTTCTGTCATATGTGATGCTGTCTTGGCATCATCAATTTCTACAACCTTCATCATTCTGTTCTTAGGGTCAAGTGTTGTCTCCCAAAGCTGCTCCGGATCCATTTCACCAAGACCTTTGTATCTTTGGAGAGTAAAGCTGCCCTTATGACTTGCACGATATTTTTCAAGCGCCTTATCATCATAAAGATATTCCTCTTTGCCCTTAGAAGGAATTACCTTGTACAAAGGCGGCATTGCAATATATACATGTCCTTGCGAAATAAGTTCGGGCATAAATCTGTAGAATAGCGTAAGCAAAAGCGTTGCGATATGTGCACCGTCAACATCGGCATCGGCCATGATAACAATTTTGTTATAGCGTAGCTTCGATATATCAAAATCATTACCATATCCTTCGGAGAATCCGCAACCAAAAGCATTAATCATCGTTTTGATTTCGGCGTTAGCCAAAACTTTATCTATTGATGCCTTTTCAACATTAAGAATCTTACCTCTTATCGGAAGTATTGCCTGATATTGTCTGTCTCTTGCCATCTTAGCGCTACCGCCTGCAGAATCTCCCTCAACAATGAAGATTTCACATTTATCAGCTTCCTTGCTAATGCAATTGGCAAGTTTACCATTTGAATCAAAAGAATATTTTTGCTTAGTAAGAAGATTTGTCTTGGTTTTCTCTTCGGTTTTACGGATTTTGGCAGCCTTCTCGGCACAACTTATAACCGCCTTTAAAGTTTCAAGATTTCTGTCAAAAAATCTTGTAAGCTCATCTCCTGTTATCTTTGATACAACCTTGCCTGCATCCTGATTATCCAGTTTGGTCTTGGTCTGACCTTCAAACCTTGGGTCAGGGTGTTTTATAGAGATGACAGCCGTAAGACCGTTTCTTACATCAGCTCCTGTAAAATTTTGATCCTTGTCCTTTAGATTGCCAAGTTCTCTTGCATAGTTATTGATAATGGTGGTAAAAACAGTCTTAAAGCCTGTAATATGAGTACCGCCTTCTGAGTTGTAAATATTATTACAAAATCCCAATACGTCTTCATGGAAATCATTAACATACTGGAACGCTACTTCCACAGAAATATTCTCACTTTCACCTGTATAATACACGATATCATGCAGAGTTTCCGCATTCCTGTTCATCTCTTTGACAAATCCGCGTATTCCTTCAGGTTCATGAAACTCAAGGTGTTCCTGCGTCCCCGGCCGTTTGTCTTCATATATGATCAAAAGATCAGGATTTAAATATGCCGTTTCATGAAGTCGATTTTTGATATCTTCCTCTTTGAATCTTGTTTTTTCGAAGATTTCAGGATCCGGAAGAAAAGAAATTGTAGTTCCATGCTCTCTTGTCTTACCAACTTCAGGCAGTAATCCATTTACAAGCTTTGTAGTAGGAACACCTCTCTCATATGAATCCTCATATATGGCACCATTTTCCTTGATTCTTACTTTCATCCAGGTCGAAAGTGCATTTACAACTGATGAACCAACACCATGCAGACCGCCTGATGTTTTGTATGATGAATTATCGAACTTACCTCCTGCATGAAGCATGGTAAGAACGACACGTTCTGCAGAAACGCCTTTAGCATGCATTCCTACAGGAATTCCACGTCCGTTATCTTCTACAGTAGCGGAACCATCTGCTTCAAGTGTAACGTTTATACAAGAACAGTACCCCGCAAGATGTTCGTCTACTGCGTTATCAACTATTTCATAAACTAGGTGATTAAGTCCTCTTGTAGATACGGATCCGATGTACATTCCGGGTCTCTTACGAACCGCTTCGAGTCCCTCTAAGACAGTGATACTGCCTGCATCGTATTCGTTTGATTTTGGCATTCAAAAATCCCCCTGAATATAATAAAAATTAGGTATTTATTTTAAAATCTTAGTTATTGTAACAGCTAAAGCTCCGGGACCTATATGACAGGATACCGAAAGTGAAAGCGGATCCATATGAACATCAAAGCCTGGGAAAGCATTTTCAATCATCTTTTTCCACTCTGTAGCTTTTTCTGTGTCATGGGTAAACGCTGCATCAATTCTGACATTGTCAGGCGAAAGACCTCCAAAGCGCTTTTCTGCATCATCTTTGATTGCATTTAGCATAATCTTCTGACCTTGAAGTGTTGTCCTTGCCTTTGCAAAAGAATCAAGCTTTTCACCCTGAATCTGGAGAACTGGCTTAATTCGAAGAATTGTACCAAGTGCAGCAGCCGCCGGTGTGATTCTTCCTCCTTTTTTCAGATAATAGAGTGTATCAAGCATGATATAAATACTTGAATTAAACTTATCTGTTTCAAGAATCTCTTTTATCTGCGCAGCACTCTTTCCTTCATCTACAAGTCTTATTGCATCTAATACAGAATTACGCATCGTAACGGATATGCGCTGATTATTGACCACGAACACCTTGCCTTCATAGTCATCATCCATAGCAAGGGTTGTTGCACTTGAGCAGGAAGATGACAAACCGCTGCTCATTGGTATATATACGATTTCATCATATTCCTTAAGAGTATCATCCCATAAATCCATAAGATACCCGGGAGATGGCTGAGATGTAGATACATCTTCATCGTCGTTGAGCTTATCATAAAACTCTTCCTGTGTCAGATTTATATCTTCCAGATAATCAACTCCGGCAATTGTAAAAGGCATTGGCACAACTATAACACCAAGCTTTTGTCCTTCTTCTTGTGTTATGCCACTGTTTGAGTCAGTAATAATTGCTACTTTAGACATGAATATACCTCATTTCAAATTTACGTCATAAAATTCCTTAATTATATTACCTTGCGGCCGGAATACTGTCAAATGCCTGTGTACTGACTCGTTCACATTTAACTTAAATAAGGTAATCTCCTATAAAGTAAAACCTGTATTTATATAAGAGAGTGCTTTTTTTAGGGATTCATTCTCTTTTTTGCTAAGTTCAGGGTCAGCGTTTAAAACAGAGTCTGCATCAATCGATGCTTTCTTAATCAGCTCAGAGTCTGCATAAATATCTCCTATTTTAAAGAACAAATCTCCACTTTGACGTATTCCGAACATGTCTCCGGGACCTCGTTGTTTCAAATCTTCCTCGGCAATTTTGAAACCATCATTGGATTTCCCAAGAATATCAAGTCTTTGAGCAGCCTCTTTGGAATCAGAAGTATTCAAAAATATGCAATAACTCTGATCCTTCCCTCTTCCAACACGTCCTCTAAGCTGATGCAATTGAGCAAGGCCGAAATGCTCTGAATTTTCTATCATCATAACTGTAGCATTAGGAACATTTATACCAACTTCAATTCCC
>ERZ842401.1690-NODE-1690-length-31029-cov-5.323981_pt1 | contig 31029 bp, 43 predicted proteins | sample MGYA00521270_ERZ842401 | MGnify/ENA primary metagenome ERZ842401 (study PRJEB31892, sample SAMEA3878208) | bioreactor metagenome | biome: Moose rumen | place: Sweden | collected 2011-10 | study: EMG produced TPA metagenomics assembly of the PRJEB12797 data set...
TCAGATTCTGCATCTTTACTTTCTTCAATTTGTTTTTTTGAACTTGATTCTTCTTGTGTACTTGCTTCTGTTTTTGATTCTGTTTGAGCTTCTTCAGTTGCTTGTTTTGATTCTGTATCTTTACTTTCTTCACTTTGTTTTTTGGAACTTGATTCTTCTTGTGTACTTGCTTCTGTTTTTGATTCTGTTTGAGTTCCTTCTGTTGCTTGTTCAGATTCTGTATCTTTACTTTCTTCAATTTGTTTTTTTGAGTTTTTCTCTTGAGCTGTACTTGACCCATTTTTATTTTCTGATTCTGATTCTCCTTCGTCATCCTGTTCAGATTCTGTATCTCTACTTTCTTCACTATGTTCTTTTCTGCTTGAGTCTTTTTGTGAACTTGATTCATTATTTTTACTATCTTCTTCAGAATTTTTTTCTCTTTTGGTATGATCAGTTTCTTCATTATACTCTTTATCATCTCTTGGCTTATCATTATCTATAATTGTCTCATTTTTACTATTATTTGTTTGATTATTCTTATCGCTTTCATCGGTACTTTGTTTGGAGCTTTCTTCATTTTGATTTTTTTGTTTATTATTATTTGAACTATCTAATGATAATAATTTTTGTGTTTGTTCTTGAAGATCTTTTTCATCTTTATCATTAACAATAAACTTCCAAAATCTCATATTAGTTCTCCTTTTAAAGAATATTTCACATTACCCCATAACTAGTTTTTTATTCTACTATAAAAGTTCTTAAATTTCAATTAATTTATTGTATTTACATACAAAAAAAAGAAACCATTTTATGATTTCTTTTTCTTATTCTATTATTTTTTTAATAAGCTCCCGCTAAGACAAGGTTGTAGGCCTTTTTTGGTGAACCTAAAGATATTACATAATCATTTGTTCCTATTATGTGTTCTTGCTTTATAGATGTCTCTTTTATATTTCCATTAAAGCCATGTTCTTTTACTAAAATATATTTTTCCTGAACTATTTGAGGTAATTTCTTTTCATTTAATTCAATTCTTCTTTTTTTCTCATATAATTCTGATTGAGATAATAATTCTAAATCAGTTGATATATTTAAATCTTGTAGTTGTGGAATTAATTCTTTTAATTTTCTTTCTGATTTATCTTTATAAATATCTTTTCCAATTGCGGCCGAAGCTATCATATCCATTCCTACATAAATACCTACTTGAATTGGTAACAAAAGAAATGCAGTTTCTACGTTCTTATTAATATATAAATTCATTGCAAGCCAAAATGGGATATACATTCCTAATCTTTCTTTATTGTTTCTTATTATTTTGAAAGTTCCCATCTTTTCTCTTGAATTAAGTATTGCATCAAATAAATCATAGTTTATAACTATTTTCATTTAGATAATCACCCCAGTCGTTTGAATATTATATCACAAAAGAAAAAAAGATAAAATATCTTTTTATTCTATTGGTGCTAAGAAAGGAAATATATTTCTTAATATAGCGTATATTATTAATATTATTATAAGTATAATCCATACTATTTCCGGTATTTTTTGATATAAAGGTTTTCTTTTTTTTAATTCACTATATATTTTTTCAATAAATAGAAATAAAGCAAATGGAGACATTATAAATAATAAAACATTATATCTAAATGCTTTATAAAAATCTAATTTTAATATAGAAAATAGCATTCTTGTTATTCCACATCCAGGACAATAAAAGCCTGTTATTTTATGAATTGGACAGAATATATATATTTTAAACTTATGTCCTATGATTAAGTACACTATTAAAAATATGGTTACTATTAAATAATTTTTTATTTTTTTCATAAGAAAAAGGCTTATGCAGCCTGTTGTGGATTCTTTTCAGCTATTTTATTTAAATCTGATTGAATTAATGCATAGTTAACAATTCCAAGACCAACGATTTGAAGAATTAAATATAATACTGCATTATCTTTAATTTCTAATCCATTTTTTTCTTGAGCATTTTTCATTAATTCACCCATTTTATAAGCCCAATAGTATCCATAAATTCCACATGATAATAATGTGAATAGGAATGCAAGTCCTCCTGATGCTAATTTATCATCTCCTGATGCAGTTTTAACATCATTAGTCATTACTATGAACCAATAAATTCCATAAATTCCACAAGTTACAATAGATAAAATTATTGCAATTGCAACATCTCTTTTTTGAACCATACTCTCTTTACTCCTCTCAAATTTAATATATCAATTAATGTATATTTAGTCAAGAATTATTATTCTTCAAATGAAATTGAATTTAATAATTTTTGAACACTTTCTCCCCTAAATGTTTCTTCGATATTTGCATCAGTACTATTAAGTGGTTCCATTTGTCCAAATAAAGCTTTTGAACTATTTGAATCATCTTTTAATAGTATATTAAAACTAATTAAATCTTTATCACCATTATATGTATAACCCTTATACTTGTTCCAAGTATATTCCATAAATCCGTTACTATCTGATCTATTTGCCTTACCTGTTCCAAAGCTTGCACTTGTTGTATCAAAATGATAAATTTGTAGTTCAAAGTTTTCACTTTCACTTGATATAGTTAATTCTTTGTATTTTCCACTAGCATCTTCTTTTACAACATAATCTTTATCATTAGAATAAGTAAATGTTGTAGTACCAAATCCTTCATCCTTTAATACTATTTGTTTGTCTGTATTTTTCTTTACAGTTTTTGTTTTAGTTTCTGTCTTTTTGCCACAACCTGTTAGTGCAAATATAGTAATCACTAACATTAAACCTAGTGCTATTTTCTTTTTCATTTCTTAATCCTCTCCTTTATATTTTTATTATAACATACTACTTTTAGTTTTTACATTTCTTTTATGTTATAATTTATTATGGAGGATGAAATTTATGACTGAAATATATTTAATTAGACATTCAGTAAGATTTATGAATGCTGATATAGAGTCTTATTTGACAGCTCAATCTAATTTAATAAAAAATGAAAAAGTGATATTAAGTGTTGAAGGAGAAAAAAGAGCTGAAATATTAAGTCGTGAGGAAGAACTTCAAAATATTGATAAAGTTTATGCTTCTAATTTGGTTAGAACACAGCAAACTGCTAAATATTTATGTTACAATCAAAATCTAAAAATTAATATTGATGACAGATTGGATGAAAGACGTGTTGGTATTCCTAACGATAATGAAGTTACTGATTGGTTTACTAGACAGTATTTAGATGAAAACTATAAAACCGTTGGAGGAGAAAGTCAAGTTGATGTTAGAAATAGAATGTATGATGCTATTTGTGATATTTTGAAAAGTAATAAAGATAAAAGAGTTGCTGTATTTACTCATGGTTATGCAATTACATTTTTACTATTAAAGTGGTGTAAGCTTATAAATATTACTTATCTAGAGCATCTTACTTTATCATATGAAGATAAAATAATTTTTGATAAAAGAATAAATGCTCCTGAAGTATTTAAATTAACATTTGATGATTTGGAACTTAAAAATATTGAACTAATCCAGTTTAACGATTTAGAATATATGGACGCAATATAAAAGCAAAGCTTTGTGCTTTGCTTTAATTTATTGTTTCAATTTTCATTAAGTTTGTTGGTACTACTTTTGTCTTCTTATTATTTATGTTAAATCCACCAGTTATTATTATATTATCTCCTGTTTTTAAATCTATGAATTTTTCTGCTTCTTCTACTGATTTTTCAAATATTTCATCCATACTTTTCCAGAATTCTACTTTTTTAGCATATACTCCATAATTAAGTGTTAGTGATTCTGCTACTTTATCTTCTGAAACTAATGCAAGTATTGGACATTTTGGTTCTAGATTAGAAAGTAGTCTTGCAGATTGTCCAGACATTGTTGGAACAACTATTAATTTTGCGTTAAGAGAGTTTGCTGATTCTGCAACTGCTTTTACTATTGCTTCTGTTCCATTATAAACTAATTTTTCTGCAAATATATTTACGTAGTCAATTGAATTTTCAATACTTTTACAAATATCTGCCATACATTTTACTGTTTCAATTGGATATTTTCCTACTGTAGTTTCTCCTGATAGCATTACAGCATCTGTACCATTATATACTGCATTTGCAACATCTGTTACCTCTGCTCTTGTTGGTCTTGGACTATTTTTCATAGATTCAAGCATTTCTGTTGCAACGATACATGTTTTCTTGTATTGTCTACAAAGCTTAACAATCTTCTTTTGATAAATTGGTAAATCTGAGATAGGAACTTCAACTCCTAAATCACCACGAGCTACCATTACTCCATCTGATACTTTTATTATTTCTTCAAGATTATCAAGACCTGTTTGTGATTCAATTTTAGATATTATTTTCATATCTTCTCTATTTTCTTGTTTTAGTATTTCTCTAATAGCTAAAACATCTTCTTTTGATTGTACAAAGCTTGCTGCCAAGAAATCACCATCATTGTGACATGCATATATAATATCTTCTTTATCTACTTCTGAAATAAATGGTATTTCTAAATCAACTCCTGGAGCTGACATACTCTTTTTAGAAAGAAGTAATCCGCCTTTTATTATTTCACATGTTAGGCTTTCATTATCTTTATCTATAACTCTTATTTCCATTAATCCGTTTTCAAGCAATATCTTTTGTCCAATTTCAATTTTATCGATTGCTTTTTTATGGTTAACCGTGAATCTTTCTTCATTACCTATTACATTTTCTTTTACGATTTTTATAGTATTTCCTTGTACAAGATTTATTCCATTTTCTTGTGCTACTCCACTTCTAAATTCTGGTCCTTTTGTATCATATAAAATACCTACTGGTACTTTTAAATTGTTACTTACTGTTTTTACTGTGTTTAATATTTTTTCTCTGCTTTCCATTGTTGCATGTGAGAAGTTTATTCTTGCAATATTTGCTCCTTCTTTAACCATTTCTGTAAATACTTCAACACTATCTGATGCGGGTCCTAAACTAGTTACTATTTTTGTTTTCTTCATTATACTACCTCCTTAACCCTAATGAATTATATCATATTAGATTATTTTTTTGTATAACCTAAATTTTATTTTACAATTATGGACAAAAAAAGAGAATATTATTCTCCATTATTAGCCAAGTCATTCTTTCTAGCATATTTTAGTACTTTTGAAAACTTTTTATTATTTTTATATATTTCTTTATCATACATATACCAGATATCAAATGCAGTTTCTGCACCTTCTTCAACCATTTTCTTTGTTTTATCAAATGTAAATACTATATTATTTTCTTGTTCTGATAGTGGATTTTGATATCCTAAATCTTGATATATTTTTGATTGTAAATCTGCTTCTAATTTGTCACATAAGTATTCTATTTTTGAGTCCATATTTTCTTTCTTGTCAAAATTAAATAATAGATTAACTATTTCATCTTTTTTTCTTAAATTACCAACAATACTTTTTATTGCTTCATGTTCTTTTTTCTCTTTTTCTTCTGGTGATACATTATCAAATGGAGTAATATCTCCAATTTTTATTTCTCCTATTTCGTGGAATGCTAGTGTATATATTACTTTATCTATATCAATATCAAAATCAAATTCTGAATTTAATCCTAGAGCAAGAGCTATCGTTCCAATAACATGTTCTGCAACTGTTTCTCTTTTTTCTGTTTGAACATTCCAATGTTTATTATCCCATCCAGTTCTTTCTTTAAATTTAAGTTTTCTGTTTAAATAATAAAATCTAAATATTTCATAATTTTTTTCTTTGTTATTTCCAAATATTTCTGGTATTTTCTTTTCTTCAGCTAATTCATATATTTTATCAAAATCATCATAAAAAATATTTTTTTCTTTTACTGTTACTTCGAAAAAATATTCTAATATTTTTTCTCTATTTATACATTTTTGTGCAAGAATTTTTGCTTTTGAATCACTTGTAAGTATTTTATAAAACTTTTTCCCATCATTTAGTTTTGACATATTGTTATGTAATGATTCTGCATTATCATCCATCATACTTTTTAGTAATAATATTTTAAGGGTTTTACCAATATTTTTTGTTTCATCATATTCTGAATTAATTGCTATTGCAAGTATCATTCTTCCATATAACCTGCTTGCTGCACTTTGATTATTATTTTCTATTTTATATTTTAATTTATTTGCATCTAAATAGAATTTTAATGCTTTTTTAATTTGTTTTTCTTTCTTTTTTTTCATAAAGCACCTCATTTAATTTGTTATTATATATTATTATTCAAAAAAAATATAGTAGAAATTAATCTACTATATTATTTTTTTAATTCTAAGCCATCCTTAAATGCATTTCCAACTCTTTCAGTTACTTTATAATATCCATGAGTATATGGATCAAATGCAATAGCTGAAACTTTTGTAATATCTACATTATCTCCATTCAATACACTTTCATCAGCAGTAGTATTAACTACTTTTCCACGAACACCACAATCATTATATTCAATAAATTCACATTCTAAACATAATGGAAATTCATTAATAATAGGTGCATCTACATGTTCTGATTTGGTAACAGTTAATCCACTCTTTTCAAACTTATTTGGGGTATTATTACCAGACACTACTCCAAAATAGTCAGCTTCTTTAACATGTTTACTATCTGCAATACTTACTGTAAATGCTTTCCTCTCTTTAATATTCTTAACTGTTTTATGAGATTCAGTTAAATTAAGAATAACTTCATCTCTTTCATACATAGTTCCCCATGCAGCATTCATTACATCTATACTTCCATCTTCATTATACGTTGCTATCATCAATACTGGCATTGGAAATATTCCTTCAGTTGTCTTTATATTTTTTCTCATAATTATCATCCTTTCTATTTTTATTATAACACTTTCTAAAATTAATATTTCAATAAAACTCTATTTTTTTGTTTTTCATATTGTTCCAGTAATCCATGAAACTTTTCATTTTGAGCAAGTAAATCCGCTTTTTTCAATTTAAATAACATTATAATTTCTCTTCTATAAAACATATCGGTAAATAGTTTTAGTTCTCTATCATTCATATATTCTAAATTTTTATCATGATATTTAATTAAAATTTCTACTGTGTCTTTTATATTATTATCAATTTTGTACTTTTTAGCAAACTCATTAAATATTTCTGCAGATTTATCCCAGTGGCCATAAAAATGTCCTACTCCTTTACTATCTTCTGTATAAGTTTGTGGTTTTCCTATATCATGAAAAAGAGCAGCTAAACGAAGGCAAATATCTTTTTCTACATTATCTACAACATGTAATATATGTTGATACACATCATATGGATGCCAGATATTGTTTTGGTTAAAACCTTTACATGTTTTTAATTCTGGAATCATCTCAAATATTTTTTCTTCATTTTGGATAATTGCTTCTCTAGGATTTTTGCTTAATAATATTTCATATAATTCTTCTATACTCATTTTGTCATCTGCTTTCTATAATTGTATTCCCAAAGACTAAGCATTCCTTTTACATAAATTGGTTCTATTTTTTCAATATTTTCCATTTTAAAACCATATAGTGCTTTTTCTCTTTTTCTAGTTAAATTGTGATATACATCTTTATCCTTTTGCAACATTTTTTTAGAAAAATCTTCGTTAACTTGAACACAGTCAGTCATTTTTGCTTTTGCTATTATACATCCTAATGGATATTCTAAATTTAAGTATTCAAATCTTTTCATCGCTTCCTTATCAATACCTTTTCCAGCATGAATAAGAATATCTCCTCTATATGATGATTTCCATGTTCTAAATTCATATTCTTTATATCCTTCAGCTATTAGTGTTGCCCAAGGTTGTTTTATTGTTATTGTTTTCATATTAATCACCTAACCCTTTCTCATTATATCAAAAAAAGTAAACCTATAAAAGATTTACTTAATTATTAAAGAAATTTCTAAATTGTTTTTCTTCATCTTCTAGTATTTCATCTGTTAATTCTTCTCTTGAATCTTTTTGTTTCTCTGAAATACCAGTAATCATATTTTGAACTTTTCCATTTTCTATATAGAAGAAGTTTGGAGCATATATTCTTTTTTCTCCTGTTTTAACTGTATTTCCTTCTTCATCTGTTAGTGTGTAATCACTTAATACTGAATCAAAATATTTTAAAAGTTTTTCATATTCTTTTGTTCCATCAGATACTTTTTCTGCTTTACCATCTTTTAATTCATATTTATCTCTTAATATTTCATTTCCTTCTTCATCCCAGATATCAATGTAATATATTTTTCCTACATTTTTATCTTTAGCAACTTCAATTGATTTTTCAAGTACACTTCTACACCAAGGGCATAGTGAATCTCCTACATATAAATAGAAAGTATCTTCATTCTTAATTTTTTCTACTATTTTCTTTTGAGTTACTTTTTCGTAAGGATTATCCTCTTCAACAGTAATTGATCTATGTTCTTTTCCTGAACTATTTGTTTTCCCGTTTAATGATTCATATTCTTCTTTAAATGCTTTTGCACTTTCTTTTGAATTTTTTTCAACTTCTTCTTTTTCACAACCAGTTAACATTGTTACTCCTAATACTAAAATTAAAACTAATATAAACTTCTTTTTCATTTTGTCCTCCTATTGATCTGTTAAATAATCATAATTGTCTACATGATTAATATTTTTCTTTTCACATCCTGTAACTACTACAGTCGCAAGTACTAGTACTAAGATAATAAAAGCTTTTTTCTTCATTTTATTCCTCCACTATTACATACATTATAACATATTTCTTATTTAATACTATCTATTAATTCAATACATTTTTTATAAACTTCTGATTCTTCTCCATATCTTGATTTTATATCTTCTAATCTTTTTTCAAAGCCTACGTCATTTCCAAATTTATCTATTTGCATATCAGCACTATTTAATATTTTTAAATAAATCGAATCATATTCATCTTGTTTTTCACCATGATAATATACTTCTTTCCAGTATTTATAATTATTATCTTTAAGAATACTTCCTCCAATTTTATTATGATTAATTCCACTATTTTCAAATTCATAACCAATATCATGATTAAGTCCTAATACAAACATATCATTTACTTCTTCTTTAGAAAGATTCATTGATGTTGCTATTTCCATCATCTTCTTTCCAACTGCGTAAGAATGTTTTAATCTATCTTCATTCATATTTTCTCCTTAATAACTTGTCCTTCTTTCCATATCATTTCCTTCATCATCATCTGTCACCAAGTATTTCATAAATATTCCTTGAGCTAGATGATCACCTTTTTTAAATGCTACTGTTTTGTCTCCTTCATTTTGAAGTTTTATAAACATGTGTCCTTCATTATCTTTATTATTATAGTAATCTGCATCTATAACTCCTACTTGATTTACCATTCTTATATTATATTTAAAACCAGTCGAACTTCTAACAATTATTAGTAAAGTCTCATCTTCTTCAAAATATGATTTTATTCCAGTTGGAATTTTAACTATTTCTCCGGGTTTCATTTCTACATCTTCTATTAAATAAAAATCATATCCTGCTGCTTTTTTTGAGTTTCTTGATGGAATTTTATAACTCTCATATAACTTTTTATCATCTTTTACATCTTTTCTAAATTGTTCAAAACTAATCTTTTCAAAATAACGCATGATTTCTCCTATCTAAATATATCTTCTATTTTTTCTTTTAATATTTCCGCCAAAATCTTATGACTTTCTTTTGTAAGATGAACACCATCTATACCTACTTCTAATTTATCATTACTTATGAAATAACAATTATTTCTTTTTGCTACTTCTTCATATATTTCATTTAATTTTTTTGATTTTTCTGATGCATCTTTATATTTAATACTTGTTCTTTCATCTGCAAATTCATTTACAAGTGGTGGTGTTACAATTAATAGTTTTGGATACTTTCCAGTAAACTGACTTTTTCTATTTAGTATTTTTTTTACAAAATATTCTTCTAGAATTTCACCTATTTCTTCTGGTGTTTTATTATAGTTAAATTTTAATTCATTTGTTCCAAGCATTAATATTACTAAATCTATAGGATCATGTGTATCAAGGCATGGAATTAAATATTCTGATCCATTTTTTCCTTCTTTACCAGGTCTAGGATCATTAGAGATTAATGTTCTACTATTTAGTCCTTCTTCTATTATTTCATAATTTTCTTCAAGTAAACTTTGAAGTATTCTTGGCCATCTTTCTTTTTTATTATATCTTTGGTGATCACTTCCAGATATATATCCCCAAGTATTAGAATCTCCATAGCATAATATTCTTTTTTCTTCCATAAAATCACCTTCATTTAAATTATATCATAAAGAAAAAAATACTAACATTAAATTAGTATTTTATTTTTTAAATACAAATATTTCATTTATATGCTCATAATTATTATTAGTATATTCATCTATTACATGTTTCCAAAATTGATATGCTTTTTCACTATCTTTACTTGGTGATATTTCCCAAATTCCATCATACATATCAAAGCACATAAAAGCAATTTTCTTTCCAATTTTATTTCTTCTATATTTTGGAATTACCATAAATTCTGCTATTGAGTGTCCTTTTTCTTTAATTTCCATATGAGTATTAATCATTACAAATCCCAATAATTTATTAGTTCCTTTTTCTCTTATGAAAAAGGCATCTCTATCTTTATCAGTAAAATAACTATCAAAATATTTATATTCAAATATGGCTTCTTCATTCATCTCATTTCCATCATTTAAACTTTCTTCAAAAAGTGAATATTCAAGAAGTCTATATAGTGTATCTTTTTTATCTTCTTTTACTCTATCTAAATATATATTCATTTTAATCAAACTCTTTTCTTTTTGTTATTTAGTTCAGTTATAGTTTTATTTTCAAATAAATAATATGGTTTTTCTCCTATAACTTCAATATCACCATTATTAATGTATAAAGTATCTTCTTCTGGAAGTGCTATTATTTTAGAGTTTTTTGATAATTCTAGTAAATATTTTTTACTTTCTTCATCTTTTTCCTTTGTTCTGTTAGTGTAATGACATAGAAAAGAAATACCATTTAAAATATTAAAACCAGTGATATCTTCTAGTCCAACATCGTTTGTATCATCTAATTTACATGAGTTTAAATTTTCTCCAAATATAATTGTTCCAGCACTTCCACCAAATACTACTCCATCATTATTTAAATATTCTCTTATCTTTTCAAAAGCACCTGTTCTTTTTAAATCATAAAGTAGTTTAAAAGTATTTCCTCCTCCAATAAAAATTGAAGAGTAGTTATTTAAATCTTTTGTAATTATTTCACTACTATCTCTTACCATTTCTATTTTTGGTACTGAAACGTCTTTTAACTCATTTGTAATCCATTCATAACAACTATCATACTTATCTTCTTCCATTGCAAGTGGTATATAAAGAAGAGGTTTTGAATTATCAATAACTTCATTAAATCTTGTATAAGCGTCTTTAATTTCTTCTCCATCTCCACCACCACATAAAAATGCTTTCATAATATTTCTCCTTACTTAATAGCTTTAAATAATCTATAATTTTCTTTATCTACATCTGATACAGATATATCTTTAAATCCTGCTTTTTCTAGTGTCTCAATTTCATGTTCTATAGATAATGGAGTATCTATGTGAGGTCTATTATTTATGTTGCTATTATAGAACTCTATCATTTCTTGCTCTTCTTCATTTGAATTTACAATTTTATCACAATTAAGAAAAATTCCTCCGTCTTTTAATGAATCAAATACTTTTTTGTAGATAACAAATTTATCTTCTTTTAAGAAATGATGTAGTGCTGATGTCGAAATTACTGCATCATAATTTTTTCCAAAATCAACATCAAAAAAGCTTCCACAAATTATTTTTACTTTGTCTCCAAATTCTCTTTGTTTTAATCTTTCTAACATTTTTTCTGAAATATCTACTGCGGTAACTTTGGCATTATTAAATTTTTTAAATAATTCTATTAATTCAAGACCTGTACCAGCACCAAGATCTAATACTCTACTCACATCATATGGTAAATTATCTGTTAACTCTTTTTTTGTTTTCATAAATTCTTCATGAGATAGATCATATTCATCTATTTTCATATTGAAAAATTCTCTATTTTTCTGAGCATTAAATTTAATATCCATTTTAAATTCCCCCTTTATTTGTTTTTAAATATTTTTCTTTTGTAATTAGAAGTTCTCTAATCTCTACTTCTTTATCGAATATCTTTTCTCTTACTATTTTGTCAGTATGTATAAATCCTGCTTTTTTAAATGTTTTAATTGCTACAATTCTATCAAGTGGAATAATATCAGATAACTCATTGATACCATTTTTTTCAAATGCTATTTTTTCAAGTTCTAGAAGTGCTTTATAAGAATAACCTTTTCCTCTATATTTATCAATAATTAAAATTCCCATAGAATGTACATCACCATCTGAATAATAATATACTTCACCTACTGGTTCTTCTATATCTTTAACATATATATATGCAAAAAACTTATCAGGTTCTTTCCCTATCCAATTGTTATACCATGAAATCATCTCTTCATCAGTTTTAGTTATTGTTCCAGTTTCTTTATTATATCCTTTTAAATCCATATCAAAGCCTTTGTTATAAGACATTGTTTTAGGATCTTCCATCCATTCTTTTCTAAAATGCAATTCATCTATATTTGGTATTTTCAGATATATTTTTTCCATATCATTCGGCTCCTTACTTCTTGATATTTTTTGTTCTATTATTTTTATTTATTACATCAATTTCATCTTCAGTAGGTTCTTCCCACTTCGATTCTAACTTTTTCATTAATCCTTCATCTAAATAGAAATCAGAACCACCATTACCATCTAATACTCTTTGATTTCTTTCTTCAATATTATTTTTCCAAGTATCTTCATCAACATAAACATAATGAAGTTCACATTCTATATTATGTTCTTTATAATATTTTTTAATTTTTTCTCTATCTTTCTTTGTCCAAAGACCTCTTTCAAAAATTACATTAGCTCCTGCTTTAACTATTTCTCCTACTTTTTTTGTTAAATAGTTATTTAATCTTTCAGAAAAAATATTATAAAAATCTCCTTGCTCATTATTAATTAATTCATATGTTGCTTCATCTGGAGATATTATAACTGCATTTAACTTTTCTTTTAATTCTTTAGAATAATAACTTTTGCCACTACATATTTTTCCACATACTAAAATTACTTTTGCCATATGTTCACCCCCTATAAAACTTTTTTTGTTTCTAGTAAATCATCAATATTATTAGCACTCATAACTCTAATATATTTTTCTTCAATTAGATATTTAAGTTCTGGACTAATTTCATTGTAATCCTTTGTTAATTTATCTTGAATAAATTTTATTGTATCTTCATCATTAAGTTCCATCACGTTATGAGCTAAAGAATATAAATTAGATATTGAATCAAAATGAGATAGTCCATCTGCATCAACCAAAATTCTTTCTTCTTCAGTTGTTCTATATTGTGCTCGCTTACTACTATGATTTAAAATGCATTTTTTAACAAACTGTACTTTCTCTTCAGGATAACCATTTTCTCTTAATAATTGTTCTGCAATAACAGATCCATATTCATTATGTTTAGACCTATCTAAACTTCTATCAGTCATTGCAATATCATGAAGTAAAGCACTTAACTCTAATACTTCATGATCTACATCTTTATCTTTTGAAAGTAAACATACATATTTATATACATATTGAATATGTTCTCTATAAATATTATATTCATCCTTTGTTCCAGCAGTTTGCTGTTCAAAATTATTGCTTCTATAAATAATTTCTTGCCTCATTTTATTTATTATTTTGCTCATATCTTCACTACCTTATTTTATTATTTTCTCTCCCATAAAATAATATGCACTTATCTCATATCCAGAATCTCCATATAAAACATCTAATCCTGTATATGTATAACTTAAACTAGCATTTTTTAGTCCTATATCTTTTAAATATTTAGTTCCAAGTCTTACCATATTTGTTCCTATTTTTTGATGTGTTTCTTTAAATGAAACGCAAGTACATCCTACACATCCTAAGTCTTTTTCTTCTGTTTCAATGGATACAATAAGTGTTCCTACTATTTTATTATTTTTTACTGCAACTAACACTTTTTGATTATTATTTTCCTTGTATAAATCAGTATTCTTATAATATTTAGAAAACTTTTCATCTTGATACTGACATGCATCATCTGCGCAACTAATAATTTCATCTATATCATTTAATTCTGCCCATCTATAATAAATACCATTAATTGTATCTCCGATTGAATTATCATTTTTTATAAAATTAGATAATGACATTTTCATATCAAAGCAATTACAATCTTTCCATGAATGAATATATCCTCTTTTTTCAAAGAAAGTACTTGCAACATCATTTACTAGTGGATCAAGATTTTCATGAACACTATCTGTAAACTTTTTACTTGTAGGAACTCCTGGCATTAAATAATTAAAACCAACTCCTAATATAACTTTATCAAAGCCATTTTTTCTAATAAGTTCTTCACATTTATTTAAAATTTTTGTTCCAATACCCTTATTTCTATAGTCCTTATCAACTATTAAAAGAAGTATTGTATTTTTATTAACGATTGCAAGTCCAATTAATTTATCATTTTCTTTTTCTTCTAAAAATTTATTATCTTCATTATTAATAATTTCTAAAAGAGTATTTTCTTCTCTACTTACATAAGGAAAGTTATCTTTAAAAATCTTATAATAAACATTCATAGTTAGTCACTTCCTTCATTTATATTTTTTTGTGGTAGTATCCTATTGTATCCTCAGTTGTAAATCCAGCTGCATTATAAAATTTTCTTCTCCAATCATAAGAATTTACATAGCATTTTTTAACTCCTAATTCACTACATTTTAATATTACCCCATGCATCATTGCTGTTCCTATTCCTTTATGTCTATATTTTTCTCTTGTACTTACAGGTTCTATAAGCGCAGTTTTTGAATCTATATCAACATAAACAAAACAATATGAACAAACATCATTTTGCTTTTTTTCATTTTCATCTATTACCATGCATTCAAAGCTATCCTTATACATAGATGATTTTTTTCTTGAATTATAAGATTTCATATCATTTTTATAATTTGGACTTTCTAATTCAGGATGAAATCCTAGATTACATGCACTCCATTTATTTTCTTCGTTTGTATAATCATTTCCATAAACTAACTTAAATCCTTCTGGCAAATCAACTGTAACATCAATTTCTTCTGGATATATGTAATTATCATAATCTTCCTCTTGCTGTCTTGTATAACCATTTTCTTCTAAAAATTCTTTTCTATATTCTAAACTATCATTAGAAATTACTAAGAAATCAATAGTTCCATCTTCTTCTTTTTTAAATAATGGTTTACAATTTTCTTCTGCAAAGCTTACTATTGATTTATATAAATCTTCATATCCTTTTTTTATACTCATATATATTGCATCACCATCTGGTAAAATGCAACCAACTATTTCATCATTTTCTTTCCAAATAAATATATAATCACTTGATTTAGGATTACCTTCATCAGTATATTGTGTATCCATTCTATATATTAAATCATGTAATCTTTCAGGAAGCCATGAAGTCATATTTTTATTTTCTAAATACTCATTTCTTAAATAATCTTCTAATTCTATTAAATCTGTTTCAAGATTAAATCTTTTTATTTTCAAGATGTCACCTCCTATTTTTTTATATAACTTTCTTTATCTTACCCACTTGTTCTTCTACTTCTTCTGGATAGTTTTTTAATGTATCATCAAAGTCAGCAATTTCACGTGCCTTTATTAACATTGATACTCTTCTCACTAAATTTTCATCTGTATATTTATAATAATTTAATACTTTATTTATGAAATCTGTTCCTAAATAATAAAGCGCAGCAATATCATAAGCAGGATCTCCCATTCCTGATCCTTCAAAGTCAACTATTCCAACTAATTCATTATTATCATTTAGAATGTAATTTTCATACCATAAATCTCCATGAATAAAATGATAATCATCAAATGTTAATAAATAGTTTTTATATTCATTAAACCAAGATAATACTTTTTCATAATTAGATTCACCTAAATAGTCTTTTAATTTGGTAACACTTTTCTCTGTAATTTCCAATTCATTTTTAACATACTCTTCTTTATTAAAATCAATTTTTATATCATATAACTCATTCATAAATTCAGAAAGTTTTTTAGCAATACTGTCTAAATCAACAATTTCTATATGTTCTTTTCTAAAAGTATGACCTTTAATCATTTTATAAATTAATGCACCATTTGGATATTCTTCACATGGATCAATTAGTTCAACTATTCTTGGTATTTCTAACGATTTAATGTTTGTTATTTGATTAATTACATCTCTATATTTTTTATAGTTTTTATATGAATTATGATTTACTCCATCAAGTAAAATATAATCATCATTTATAATATATGCCTTACTATTAAATCCCTCATTTATATATTTTTTACTTATAATATCCATATTGCACCTCATTATTTTTTTAATTATTCCTATACTCATTATTTTCATCAAATCTATATTCCATTAAATAACAATCTTCTTTTTTACCTTCATGAAGTTCATGCTCAGGTAAATCACCTATAATTCTAAAACCTGCTTTTTGATATGATTTTATTGCTCTAATATTGTTCTTGCGAGGATCTAATATTATTGCATCAGCATTTCTTTCATTTTTCAAAAAATCAAAAATTAATTTAATATATCTTGTTCCAATTCCTTTGCTCCAGTATTCTGGTTCTCCAATAAATTGATCTGCTGCATATATTATTTCATCTGTTTCTGGATAATTATATTCATTATATAGTTCTCCACAAATTCTATATATTTGTCCGTAACCAATTGGAGTATTATTGTATTCGATAATTACTCTGTATAGCTCACTTTCACTTTCTTCTGTATAGTGTTTTTTTAACGATTCTAATGTATATTTCTTATCTCTACCACCATAAAACTCTAATACTCTTTCATCTGTTAACCATTTCAGCATTAATGTAAAGTCATCATTTGTTAGACTTCTTATTCTTATATTATCTTTTTCTATGTTCATTAGTACTTCTCCTAGTCATTATTTCATTAATTAAACAGATTGTTTCTTCTGCAAACTCTTTTAATCTTTCATTATCATAAATACTATCTGTATCACTTAAATAATCCTTCATAGCACTTTTAATAATGTCATTATAATTTGAATCCATATTTTCTATTGCCCATTTACCACCATCATATTTTGATAAAGTTAAATTATCTTTTATTAATGCATAAAATCTGCATAGATTTAAAATGCAATATACTGGATTATTAGTAATTTCTTCTTTGCAATCAAGTGTATCTTGATAGTTAGAATTAATTACATACTCTTTTGGTACTTTTTCAAATACTTCTTTTGATGGTTTTCCAAAATCCATTTTATCGTTAGGAACATTTATAACATTAAAATGACTTGCTAAATCAGGATCTGTTTTGTAATCATCATTAATTAAAATTGAACTATTTTCTTTGTATTTTTCTATCCAATCTCTACTACCATGAAGTTCATAAGCAATTGGATGTTTTATATTTCTACAGTTTTCTTCTAGTACTACACTAAATTCAAAACCTTTTTTAGGAAATAGTTTTTCATTTTCTAACATTTTATCCCAAATTAACTTTTTTGTTTCTGAACTTATTTTATCTTTTACAACTATTATAAAATCTAAATCTGATTTATTTGGATTAAAACTTCCTAGTCTTAAAGAACCATGGAAGTATACACCTACATAATTGTCTTTAAGTATTTTTTTAATCCAGTTATTGACGTTATTCATTAACTCATATATTTCCATTATTTCACCTCGTAATATTTTTTATAATCTTTATAACACACCTCGATTATATCAATTGGTTTTAATTCTTTAAAACATTTATATTGATAGGAATCATTATCTTTAATCATATAATTTTCTTTCTTAAAAACATAAATATATCCAATTATATCTTCATCAATTATTACATTTTCCATTGTCATTAATGGATAACTATTATCATTTGGTATTATAAAATTCCACTTTAAATTTTTACTTTTTTCTTTAATTGTATCTTTGAATGCGTATGGTGTTGACTTTAAAAAAGATGGGAATAGAAATATAGCTGTTGCTATATTATTTGTGTTAGCATCTGAATCATGTGATGTAATTGGAATTAATTTATCTAATCTTTTTGGACTTCCATGAAATAAATACTCTGGATTATCTATATCTTGATTTAAATATATATCTATATTATTTTTTTCTTTGTTTTTCATATTCTTCCATATCTTTTTCATTTACTTTTATTATTTCTACTATTTTGATTTTTCCATCTACAAGTGTTTCAACAATAGGTTTTTCACCTCGTTCATTTTTCTCATTATTCCAATATTTTCTTGCAAGTGTATAATTCTTTTCAATATCTTTTGTTCCATGAAAACAATTCCAGGCATCTCCGGTAAAACTTCTTCCTTCAACTTCTACTTTTACAAGTTGAAAAGTTGGTCTTCCTTGTGTGATAAATGTGTTATACCAGAACTCTGCTTCTTCAAGTGAATTTGAAACATATAGGCATGAAAGTCTAGATGGATATTCTGGATATTCTTTTTCTCTTACTTCTTCTAGAGCAAACTCTCTTAGAGCTTTTTCTATATCATTTGTTAACTCTATATCCTCTTTATCATATATTTTGTCTACACTTTCTTTTTCCTTATAAATTCTTTCATATACTCCACTATGATTATTTTCATTAAACTCAATTACTTGATTTAAAAACATTGGCCTTTCTGTTACTGTATGATAAAAATATTTTTTCATATTCCCCCTCTTTTACTTAATTTTTTTATTATATAATTCGTTAAATCTTTCTTTAGATAAAATGCTTGTATAGCTTGATATTTTTTGTCCATTTTTTTCCCATGCATCTTTTCTTACTGAGTATGGAACAAATCCTAATTTTTCACCAATACCTTTAGATTTGAAATTTCCTTCATCATATCCACATAAAATATTTTCATATCCTTTTTCAAATAGAAATCTCATTACTTCAATTATTGCTTCACTAGTATATCCTTTTCTCCAATAATTTGGATGAGTATTAAATGCTAGTTCAATTCCTTTTATTTCTTCTACTTCTCTATCTGCAACTATATCAGCGATTGGTTCATTTGTTTCTTTCAAAAATACTACCCAATTATATACTCCTTCTTCTGGCTCATCCCAACCAATTAATTCTTTAGGATCTTGTTTTACAAATTCAAACTCTCCAGCAATGTCTCTTAATTTTCTGAAGTCGAATTCATATACCTTTACTAAATCTTCATATTTTGATTTTTTTAATATTAATCTTTCTGTTTCAAGTGTTGGTGTTTCATATATCATAATTATTCTCCTTTTTATTTTAATAATTTATTTATTTTAGTTTTTGCATTATCTAAATGTTCTATTTCTTTAGTATTTCTGTATTGATATAGTAACTCGATTATTTGATAAACTTCTAATCTTTCTTTTATATATGGAATAGTTCTTAATTCTTCATAATTTTCTAAAAACATATCCATTAAATTTTCATAGTCAGATTCTACAGTTAGCATATCCGTTTTTGTACTTGCCCAAAGCCATGGTGAATCTGAATATCTTGATAAACGTTTAAAATCATAATCAATTGATCCTTTAATATATCTTTCAAAATCAATTAAACTTACTTTTCCATTATAATATATTACATTATCAAAATGTACATCATTATGTAATAATCCAAATTTATTTTTTTCAAAATATATATCACATTTTTCTAATAGTTTTTTAAATATTTCATCATCTAAATTACTATCTTTTATAATATCTATTATTTCTTTTTCTACATAGTCTTTAAAATCATACTCTTCTGTTTTAATACTATGAAATGATTTTAATACTTCTATTAGTTTTATTACTGTATTTTTCCTTTCCTCATCAGTTAATTTGTACCAAACTTCATATAATGGTTTTCCTTCTATTTTTTCAATTATTTCATAATAGTATGGAACCTTTTCTTTTGTTGTATCACTATAATAAAGTTTTGGTACTTTTGTATTATTTTTATTTTTTTGATAGAAGTCTATTTCATTTTTAAAATTATCTTCATTTTTTATATCAGTACATATTCTAATTATATAGTTTTCTACTTCATAAATAGTATTTGTAAAACCAGCTGTTATAAGCTTATACTTTTTACCTTTTAATATTTCATTATTATCAATAATTTGTTCTATAACTTTATCATAGTTATTTTTTTCTTTTGTGATTATTTTATTAATAAGTTCTTCCATATCGCCAATTAATTCTAAATATCTATTTATTTCATCAATTGTTTTTTCTACTTCTTTTTCGGCTAATGACATTTCTTCTTCATCATTAGAAATAATACCTAGACTTCTTTCTAAATTATATTTTAACCATCCAAATCTTCCTACTAGATTACCACAAATAACATCATACCAATCTATATCATTTATGTTTCTATATTTAGAATATTCTTCAAACATTATAGAAAACTTTTCTTCATTAAAGCTATTACTCAAAAATCCTGACCAGCAAAGTGCATCTTCTAATAACTCTCTTTCTGGATTTGCAACACTTGCACATTCCCAGTCTATTACTACTGGATTATTACCATCCCACATTACATTTTTAGGGTCCATATCTCTATGACATATTGCCTGATTTTTATTTGAGGCATTAAATCTTTCATTTGCTCTTTTTAGAATAGAATTATACTTTTTATAGTTTTTTAAATATAAGTCTTTATAATTCATTTTATTAAAGTTCTCATTATTTATATAATTTTCCCAATCATATAATCTTTTATATTTGGTTATCTCAGGCTTTAATTCTATTTCTTCATAATTTAAAGAATGTATTTCTCCTAATATTTTTCCTATCTTTTTACAATGTTCAATAGTTATTTCTTCATCTTTTAAAGTTTTACCATTTACAAAATCAAATACCATATAGTAATCATCATCAAACTTAGTTAAAAAGTTTCCTTTAATTTCTAAGCTACTTGATACTGGGATATTATTTTTCTTTGCTAAGTTAGATATTTTTTCTGAAACTATAAAATTGTTTAATGCTTCACTTCTTGCCATAACTTCTGGATTTAATACTTTAATGCAATATGTTTTTTTATCTGTTTCTACTTTAAACATTTTATGCATTAACCCACCAGTTATTTTTTCTATTGTTTTTACTTTTCCTAAGTTATATTTATTACAAAACTTTTCTATATTCATTGTTATCACTTCCCTTTTTAATATTTTCTACTTCTTAAAGACTTGCCAGATAACATTCTTTCATCATATTTTCTCATTTCTTCTTCTGTACAATAACCTATATATGCATATGTGCCATTTAATTTTTCTGGTATAAATCCATATATGGTCATTCTTGAATGTCCTTCTATTATTAAATATTTTTCATCATTACATGTTATTAAAATTACTGGTGGAAAAGTATTTTCTTTTAAATACTCTACTCCATCTATAAAAGGTTTATTTGATACTCCATATATTTCTATACCCTTTTTTATATTTTTCACTGCTTCTAATGGACTAGATGTATTATTTGATAGTTCATTCCAGTAATCATAATCTATATAAAAAATTTTATTAATATCTTTTTCATTTAATTGTACATATTTCCATTTTTCTATATTTGGAAAATTTTCAAATAATTCTTTATCTGGATATCCTCTATATAAATTCATTATTTTTAGTCTTAATAAGTTTTCTTCTTTACTTGATGTTTCTCCATTATTAATTATAGTTTCATTTAGTTTTAGTTTTTTTAATACTTTTATTAAATCACCACTAAATCTTACTGAATCAATTTCCCCTTTTAAAAAATCTAATATCATTTCTTCTTCAGTAGATTCTTTTATTTCTCTCATTTTATCACCTTCACTATCAGTTTTTTTACACACAAAAAAACTCTCATAATAGTGAGAGCACACCAAAGTATTTTAACTATTTTTACAAAGTTAAAAGAAGTGCGATTAACTCACTATTGTTTACTTTACTTATATTATTACTTTTAATTGTCTTCATGTCAATCACACTCCTTTCTTTTGTGCTTCATTATATATTAATTTTAATATTTTGTCAATCAGGAAAAAAAACATAAAGAAATTCTTTATGTTTTAAATGTTAAATAAGTTATCTATGTATTTAACTCCTGGATAATAATTATTCATTATTTCTATACATAGTTTTACTTTTTCTAAATCTACTTTTTCTTCTTTTATTATTTTTGTAAATAGTAAGTCATAATAAAATATTATTGATCCATATTTTGTCCATAGCATCATTTCAACTAACTGATTAAGTTTATCACTAATTTCTTCTTCAATGTTTGCAAAAACATAATCATCAATATTTACTTTTTCACCATCTATTTCAATTTCTTTTCCTAATAGTTTTTCTAATTTTTCACCAATTGGCATTTTAAAATTTTTAATATCATTTTTTAAATAATCTTTATATTCTACTGTTTTCATTACAGTATATTTAGATATTTCTTTATCACTATTATCATATGTTTTTTCTATAACATTGCCTAAAACAAAATCATTTTCTTCTGTTTTATTAAATGAAACAATTTTATCTGTTTCTATATCAATTAATACCCAATACTCCGGTTTTACATTACTATCTTTACTCCATACGTTGTCATCATCACTAGTTAGCATTACAGCAACATATAACTTTCCATCAACCATTCTAAACATTGGATAAAGTGGTGAGTATAACTCTAATCCATGTTTTACTTTTTCCTCATTTACAATATTTAAATACTTATCAAATTTAAAATTATTCATAATATTTCTCCTTTATTTTTTTTCTAGCATTATATAAGTAATATTTTATGTTTGACTCCGTCGTATTTAAAATACTACCTATTTCTTTTATTGAAAGGTCATCTATATAATATAGTCTAAAAGCTTTAGTTTCTTTTTCAGTTAAACCTACTTTATCAATACTATCTATTATTTCTTTATATATAATTTTGTCTATCGTATTTTCACTATAGCCAATTTGATATTCTTCGTCAAGTGTTACATTATCTTTTTCTTTAATATAATTTTTTGCTTTGGTGCACCACATATTATAAGCAATTTTCCATATTAAGTTTTCTAATTTTTCTACTTCGATGTTTTTATTAAGATATTCAAATATGGCCAAGAAAACACTATTTGTTAAATCTTCTGCATCTTCTTTTTTGTGTGTCTTATTTAATGACCAATTATATATTTTGTAATAATATTCATCATATATTTCTTGCATTTTATCACCTTTCATTAATATAGTGTTTAAAATAATTATTTGGTTAGTATTTTTTTTAATTTTTTCTTTAAATCTTTTGCAGCTAGACTTCTTGCACTTACATCATTTTTTTCTTCTGGTGAAAGTTCAGCAAGAGTTTTACCATTTGGAAGAAGAAATATTTCATCAAAACCAAATCCATTTGTTCCTCTTTTTTCTTTTGATATTGTTCCATTTAGGATACCTTCTCCAACAACAAATATTTCTCCATTATAATAAACTAAATTACATACTACTTCTGCAGATCTATTATCATATTTATTTAATTCATTTATTAAATAATCATTTCTTTCACTATCAGTTTTATTCTCACCTAAGAATCTATGTGTTAAAACTCCTGGAAAACCATCTAGTGCGTCAATACATAATCCTGAATCATCAGCAATTGTTTCTTCATGAGTTAAATCATATATTTCTTTTGCTTTCTTTTTAGCATTACCAAGAAAAGTATCTTCATCTTCAACAACATCAATTTCAATACCCTTTTCTTTTAAAGAATATAATTCATATTCATCTAATATACTTTTAATTTCTCTTAGTTTTCCTTTATTATTTGTTGCTACTATCATAACCAAATATCTCCTTCTAAAGGTTTAAAACTATATTTTTCACTAGGCCTAAATCCTGTTTTTTCTATTGTTTGCTCGCTTGTTTTTTCACAATATTTAATTATTTTTTTTCTAAAATTTGATTTATCTACAGTAGTATCTTTAATTAATTCATAAACAAGTCTTACATCTTCTAAAGTAAATGTTTTTGGTAAAAATTTAAACATTATATCAGTATTATCAATACTATTTCTTATTTGTTTATAACAAATTAATATTTCTAATAACATATTTTTTATAGTTTTATCCTCTACTTTTATTTCATGAAAATATTCTATATTATTATTTTCTATTTTCTCTTTTGTTTTATATTTATATGAAGTGTTATCAAAAATAATAGTATCATTATTTTCTATAGAAAAATCTACAAGGTTATAATTTTCATCTTTCTTCTTTATATTTTCAATATTAGTTACGGCTGTATATATGATATTTATTTCATTATCATATTCTAGAGTGAATGCTTGTTGTAGATGAAATAATTTTGTTCCAATTATATTTGACAAATAATCTCTTATCGTTTCTTTTAAGTCTCCACCTGTATATTCTAATTTTGGTATCTCATTATTTTTATCAGTTAATATTTTTAGTAACTTAATATCATTTTTTCTTATATTTTCATTTTTCTTGCTATCTAGAATAAACATGGGGCACACTAGGTTTACTTTCATAGTTTTTCACCTCCTCATATATTCTTTCTGCTGCTTCTACTAAAAATTTTTTAAATTCTTCTTTTTTTAGATATTTTCCATCGGATACTTCTTTTTTATTTAAACATCTAATATTTGTCTTAAGTTTTTCCAAATCAATATCACAGCCATAGTCTTCGGTTAATATTTCTGATAGACTTTCTACATCAAGATTAAAATAATCAACTATATCAAAATTCACTTTATCATAGTCACTATACATTTCTTTTGTTTTAAATAAATCATATCTATTAATATATGTTGGCACAAATTCCTCTAAAAAAAGTTTATCTAAAAGTAAGTGAGTATAATATCCTAAATCTAAATCATTTGTTAATACTAAATTTTTCTTTGCCTCATCTATATCTGTTACTAAAAAGTGTTCTCCTTGTACTTTAAAATGTGAATCTATCATGCTTCCTACTCGTAAATCTGGAAGAAGATTTCCTCTATAAAAATCAGGAGTGTTTATATTTAATTTTTCAGAAAGTAGTTTTGCTACTGCCATATGAGCTGCTACACTAGGCATAATATCATCTCCTTTACTTTTTCTTTTTGTGATTTTATATCAAGATTTGTTACATCAATCATATATAGTTTGTCTAAAAGCATATTCTTTTCTTTCATGTATTCAAATGTTTCTTTATACATTAAGTTATACTCATATGCTTTTAGATCAAATTCATTAATAATTTTTCTTTGTTTTACTCTTCTATCAAGTTCTTCTTTATCATTGTTAATCAAAAAAATTACTATATCATCATTTTCTTTTAAATATTCATAATACCTTTTGGCTCTAAAATCTATACTATAATCTTCAAGCATGTATTTAGATATTATATCTTTACTTCTATCTTTTAAGATAATACCTTCTTTTTCAAGTAATTTTATAGTTGTAGTTTTTCCTACAGCATCAGTGCCTTCTAGTATTATCATTTTATCACCTACTATCTTATGATTATATCTTCTCTGCCTGGACCTGTTCCGATAAATTTAATTTTAGTATTAGTTAGTTCTTCTATTCTTTCTATATATTTTTTAGCATTTTTTGGAAGAGAATCATATGTTTTACATTTACTTATATCTCCAAAATTTCCATCAAATTCTTCATATATTGGTTTACTATTTGTTAAGAAATCCATATTAGTACTAAAGTATTCTTCTCTTTTTTCTTTATACTCATAAGCAACACACAATTTAATCTTATCAAGTTTACCAATTGTATCTAAGTGGTTCATGGCGATTCCTGTAATACCATTAAGCATTACTGCATAATTAAGGGCAACTACATCAAGCCAACCACATCTTCTAGGACGTTTAGTTGTTGTTCCATATTCATGTCCAAGTTCTCTAATTTTATCTCCAATTTCGTCTTTTAATTCAGTTACATATGGTCCTTCACCAACACGTGATGAATATGCTTTAATTACACCATAAACTTCATTAATATATCTTGATCCGATTCCAGCACCAGTTGATACTCCTCCTATTGTTGGACTACTTGAAGTAACATATGGGTAACTTCCAAAATCAATATCAAGAAGTGTTGCTTGAGCTCCCTCACATAAAATTTTCTCATTATTTTTAAGAGCTTTATGAATCATAGTTGTTGTATCGCATACATATGGTTTTAATATTTTTGCATACTCTTTATACTCATTATATACTTTATCAAAATCTATTTCTTCATATCCAAATGCTTTAAGTATTACATTTTTATTTTCTACATTTGTCTTTAAATACTCTTTAAAGTTCTTACTAATAAAGTCCTCCATACGAATACCACATCTTTCATATTTATCACAATATGCTGGGCCTATTCCTCTTTTTGTAGTACCTATTTTTCTTTCTTTTCTAATATCTTCATACATTCCATCAAGTTCTATATGATATGGAAGAATTAAATGTGCCTTATCACTTATATATAAGTTATCAACTTTATATCCATTTTCTTTTAAATTATTAATCTCTTCAATTAATACTTTTGGATCAATTACTACTCCATTTCCAAGAATTGCTTTTACATTTTTATTTAATATACCACTTGGTATTAAATGAAATGCAAATTTCTTGCCATCTACTTCTATTGTATGGCCCGCATTATTTCCTCCAGAAAATCTAACTGCGTACTTACTATCTTTTGATAAGTAATCTATTATTTTACCCTTTCCTTCATCTCCGTAGAATGCTCCTAATACTACATCTACCATAACTAACATCTCCTTTATAATTAAATTATATCATTATTTTAAGTTATTTATATATTTTATTATTTCTTCTTCATCTTCAATAAACTTTATTTCTATATTTTTGTCTAATTTTTTAGCAGTTAAAATCGGAAACCAATATTCTCCTTCTACTTCATAACTTGTTACTTTAGGATCACAGAATATTACTATTTTTTTATTTTTAAATGCTCCATATATAAGTTCTGTTATACTTGCAATTGCTGAGTATTTAGTTAAGTTAACTACTAGTAGGTCAGCCTTATCTATTTGTTTTAATTCTTCTTCTACTACATTTTCACATACTGTTTTGTTTTTATTTTGTTTTTCATAGTAAAATCCTCCAATGTATTTTACATTTTTATTATTCTTAAGTACTATTCCGTTAGATGCATAAACTGTACTTTTAACATCTCCTACTATTTTACTTCTCATATCATCTTTTAACATTTCTAAAATGTTTTCTTCAGTTATTAATTCATGTCTTACTTTATAAGTTCCTGAGTAGAATAATTTAATCATATTAATCTCCTTTCATTAATTTTTTCCAGTTAATGTATGATAGTACTGCAAGTACCGTCCATATGATGTTTAGAATGAATAAATATATTGCTTGGTTTGGCAAGATAAAATATTCAATAGCATAGAAAATATCGTTTATGAACCAGATTATCCATGTGTCTATTTTCTTCTTCATCATGTAGTATGTAGCAATTAAACTTGATATTGTTGTAAATGAATCTAATAATGGAAGTGGATCATCAGTTTTTCTCAAAACACAAAATAATACCAATGTTCCTATAGCTATTAATAATATATATATTATTTTTTCTTTTAGTTTTGCACTTGTTATTTTGTTTATTTTTTCTTCTTTTCCCCAAAGAATAAATCCTACTACTCCCATTACTAAGTAGATACTATCGTTAACTATATCTCCATATAAACGATTTATACTTGAGAATATTATTAAGAATAGCATTTGCATAATGTAAAACAACCAGTTGCTTCTCTTGTTTAGCATTACTAGTACTCCTTGAATTAGTCCTAAGGATGCACTTATTATTTCTATAACCATATCAATCATCTCCTTACATATAGTATATTATACTATAAGTTTATACTTGTCAATAGATTTATGGTATTTTTTACTATAAGTTTAAAAATATAATAAAAAAAAAGATATTATTTCATATCTTTTTCTAGTTTTTTTGTCTTTTCACCCATTATTAAATCTATAGAGTATTTTCTATTATCAAATGTTGTTAATTGGAAAACTTCATCTCCGAGTAAAAGATAATAGTAGTTTTCAAATGATAATATATTATCAGGTTTAATATGTTTTATTACTTCGTCTATACGATTTTCTTTTATTAATTTAAATAATTTTTCTCCTGGTATATCATAACTATAATTTTTAAATTTATATTTTTCTCTTCCTCTTCTTAATTTTTCTATGGCTTCTCCTACTCCATCTTCTAGTTCACCTGTAAATGGGAATCTATCTATTCTTTTATAATTATGATCATATACATATATATAATTTGAAAAATCTATTAGAAGTTCAACTAATTCATACGTTTCCGAATCATTAAATGATATTAAATTATATGCATGATTTTCACCATCATTTTCTCTTGTTTTTTCATAACCTATCACTATGGCAGTATTAAATTCTAAGAAAGCTAAAATATTTTGTGCCATTAGTGCTATTTCGCTACACATTCCATTTCCCATGCCTTTAAACCAAGAAAATTTATGTTCTTCAATTGGATCATAAAAAGTTGTTTCATTCTTATAGAACATTTTAAACATATCATCTCTTGAAATTTTCTCAAACCAACCTAAATAATTTCTTATAAAGTATAATATATAAACAAATAAATCATGCTCACTATCTACTCTTCTATCTTTTATGTATTTTAAGAACATATAGATGTATTCATCCGTATCTATATAATAGTAACTACCTGCATTTTCTGCAACTTTTTCTTTCGTATATGTTAAACCATATACCATCCTTGTACCTTTAGGAATGTATCCATTATAAGTACATTGAAGATCAATTTCTAATGAATCATCTTCACTTTTATCTAGTAAGTCAAATGCTGATGGATTATAATCAAGTAAATATCCTATTGTATCTATATCTTTGTTTATTCTTTTTGAGTTTTCTTCTAATTCTTCAATTCTTAATTTTGTATAATTTTCTAATTCTTTATCGTCAAGTTTTTTTAGTTTTTCTAAGATATTCATATTATCACCACTTAGTTTTTTATTATAGAATTGTGGTTTTTAAAAATCAATATTTATTTTACTTTATTCAATTTATATAAAACAAAACTAATTGTATATGTTATTAAAAACATTAATGGCTCGATAATTAATGCTGTTTTAACTCCACCCTGTACAAACCAGTACCAATCATAAACTGGTGATACTTTGTAATTTTCCATATGGATTAGAATATTTGATATATAGAATATCATATAAAGTATTGTTGGTATTAAACTAAAGAATGTATGTTTAAATTTGATTTTAGTTGTTTTTTCAAAGAATATAAAACTAATAATACTTAATAATGGTATTATTAAATGAAAGAATAAATTACTATTCATTAAAAGTGAAAATATTCCTCCTTCAGCTATTATTCCTAAATATCCAAATACAACTAGAAATGTAAGCGTTACTCCTATTGTACCAGATAATTTTAATACATGATAAATAGTTTTTATCTCTTTTATTTTTCCTTTTAGTACTTTTATTTCTTCTATTAAAAAAATTAAAGAAGTTAGACCCATTAAAATATTTGAATCAACTGTATAGAATTTAAACATCCCAATTTTTGAAGATTCTAAAACAGTAGCATTTCCATGCATAAATTCAAAACCTGTAAACATAATTATACTTGCGATTATTGTAAATATAACTATTAAAATATTTAAACATAATGATATTTTTAAACTATTTTTTTCTTTTTTATTCATAAACTTCACCATCTTTACTTCATTATATCATAATAAAAAGCAGACTAAAAATTAATCTGTCTACTTTCTTTTAAATATTGTTTTAAATGTTTGTCTTATTAATGGTTGAATAAAGAAAAGCTGTGTAAAGTATGCAAATGGAAAATTAAAACATATTAATTTTAACCAATTTGCAAGTAGTGTAAACATATTAAATCCTGAATAATATGGATAATATAACCATGCAGCTATAAAACTCATTACGGGAACCATTATAGCAACTGTTTAAGTTATAACTGCTGTTTCAAATGTTACTGGATCAGTTTTCTTTATATCAAAGTTTTTACAAGCCATTTTAAATGAGAATGGTTGTCCTATTAACATTTCACATGTATATGCAAAACAAAGTTCAACTAGTACAACTGTCCATATTGGAAGATATCTTCCTAACATATATACTCCTCCAAGAGAATTTATTGCGGATATTACACTAGTCTTTCCAGTTATATTCATTAATGTAATTCCATTTACTACATATAAACTATAGAAAACATATGCATGTACTGTAACAAGTACAGTCAAAAATGCAAATATAGCTCTTTCTCTTTTGTTTTGTGGCATATTACTTCACCTCCTCTTTTTTGCAATAAAAAAACACATGTATTTCAAAATGCTTTAGTTCCGTTATCAGATTTACAAGCATTTCGCTATACATGTGTCGTCTAAATATTACAAATACCTATGTAATTATATCATACTTTTTTTCTTTTTTAAATTATTTTAATCTAAACTCAATTCCTACTATTTTTGAATTATCTACCTTTTCTTTTCCAAAAATATTATATAGTAAATCTTTAGTTTCATCATTTGTATAATTCATTAAACTATTTTTTACTACATATTTATTTTTAAATAACTCATCAATATTTTCAAAAATATACTTCTCTATAACTTCTACTGTCAACGTTTTATCACTGTCTAATACAGAAAAAGTTATTTCATCGCCATTTTTAATTTTATCAGATTTTTCATTTAGTAATCTGATTTCAATAGTTTTGTTTCCTCTTATTATTTCATCGTAAACTTCACTATATATTTTATAGTTAAAACT
>ERZ842401.1691-NODE-1691-length-31025-cov-8.300872_pt1 | contig 31025 bp, 30 predicted proteins | sample MGYA00521270_ERZ842401 | MGnify/ENA primary metagenome ERZ842401 (study PRJEB31892, sample SAMEA3878208) | bioreactor metagenome | biome: Moose rumen | place: Sweden | collected 2011-10 | study: EMG produced TPA metagenomics assembly of the PRJEB12797 data set...
TGCTATCGCTATCTTCGGGACTTTTTTTACTGTCCAAATTTCGGGATACAGTTCAAAATTTAAGGGGAGTAAACAGTGCTTTAGAAAGCTAATCCGAGATTTAGGCTTCAACCAACTTCAGATTGCCGGCAACAGTTTTTTCCTTTTCGGTCTTCAGCTCATAGCTGATTTTGGCATTCTCTTGCAGAGTGTGCATACCGGCCTCTTTGACAGCGGTAATGTGAACAAATACATCATTTCCGCCCTCATCGGGAGTAATAAAACCATAACCTTTTTTCTTGTTAAACCATTTTACAGTTCCTGTTGCCATATCTAGTATCCTTATTAAAAAAACAGGTTGATATCGGGGCTTTTCTTTTTTTCAAATAGTGCCTCGTGATTTTCATCACAAAAATTATGCTATAACAAAAATTTACTTTATTCAAGAGGTTTTTTGTTTTTTGGCACTATAAGATAACAAATCAACTATTGACAAAATAGATAAAATATCTACAATTTTCGCAAAACATTTAATTACATATTGTAATCGTGAGATAAAAATGAATATAGAGGAATATATTAAGGAATTTAAGCAAAAACGTCAGGGGTTTAGTTTTGCTTTTTTGGCAGAGAGGGTGCCGCTATCTGAAGATGCACCTAATCGTTTTAATAAGGCAAAATCAATCAATCCTGACGATGTGCTTATTTTGGGTTTGGCAGGCAAAGGTTATGATAGTGCTGATAATATCAGAGGTTATAACGGATATATCAAACGTATTGATGAAATTAAACTTGAACCGGATTTGAAAGAAAAAAATATTTGTTCGGTGGTAGCGGTTTGTAATTTTGGAAAATATCATAACCCTGATGCTGCGCGCGAACTTCATTTTTGGGAACATATAGCAAAAGAAAAATACAATGATAGGATAAATCTGGTATCTGATATCCAAAAGCAAGAACTACTTAATCCGGCTTATATTAAAGATATTTTTGATGAAGTGATATTGTCGCGAATTTCAACAAATGACGGAAAAAGCAGATTACCTATGGATAAAGCTATGTATCGTATCAGGAGGCTAAATATTGTTGCACATTGTCATGGTGGTTATGTGGCTTTTATGTTAGAAAAAATGATGCAAAACAAAATGATGCAATTAGGGTATTCTAAGGCAGAACAAAAGCAAATTCAAAAACAGCTTTTTGTTCTGGATTATGCACCAGATAGTCAATGGTATAAGCAATCTTCGCGTTGTGTCGTGGTTGAATCGGCCAAAGATGATAATAATAAGTATCAAACAACTTTTAAGGAATGGCTGCAATTTAGAAGAAAAAAATTCGGTTTTCTATTTTCTTCCGAAAGGTTGTTAATGTGCACACAGATAGATAAATATGGAGTTGAAGGCAATCCGGAGCGGCCGCTTATATTAATCCCTAGTGATGATTTTTTTGAAGAAAGACATAAAGATATGCTGAAAGCACAAGCTGAAGATAACCAAGAGCCACAAAAGCTTAATGAGATGGGGGAGCATGATTTTTTGGGTTTTAAACCGTTTGCTAATATGAGTAAGGCGGCCATAAAAATGCAAAAGTTAGCCAAAAATATTTTGGTTTCGGCATTGCTTAATTCAATTGAACAAAAACAAGGCGAAAAATTTAAGCCGTTGCCGAATACATCTGCTATGGCGGTAAGAGGTGCTGAAGATAAGGCAGATTTAGCCAAAGCAAAACTGATTAACTCTATATTAATTAAAAGATTTGCTTTTGAAAATCTATTTCCACGTAAGAAAAAGCAACTTAATGCTTTTATGTATTATCATCAAACCAACAGAGTAAGATTAGATTAGTTAGGAAAAAAACAAATGATTGACTTACATTCACACTCCACATTTTCTGATGGTGAAAAAACGCCTGGTGAATTGGTTGAGATGGCGCACAATATCGGGTTGAGTGCATTGGCTTTGACTGATCATGACACTATCAGCGGATGCCAAGAATTACAACAGGTAGCGCAAAAGTATCCCGATTTGCTGGCAATAAACGGAGTAGAATTTAAGGTTGATCATCCGGCGGATATTGAAATCATTGCATTGAATGTCAGTAATTTAAAGCCCTATTTAACAAGAGAAAAAATGTTGCTGAAAAACCGTGAAGAGACCAGCTATCAGCGTGTGGAAAAGTTATCACAATTAGGTTATCATATTGCTTGGGAAAATGTGGCTTATGATGAATTTGGCAACAAAAGAAAAGCTATTGCTAAACCCCATATCGTCAACTATTTGTTGGCTACCGGACAAATTGCGGATAAAGAGTTTGCCTATCGTCAGCTATTGGATGAGGGCTGTCCTGCCTATGTCAAAGCCAAAGCTCCCACAGCGGAGGAAACAATAGATTTTATTCGTTCAACCGGTGCGGTGTCGATTTTGGCTCATCCTTGCCTGATACACTTAAAAGGACAAGAGTTGTTTAATGAAATTGCGCGGCTCCAAAAATGCGGTCTGCAAGGAATGGAGGTTGAGCATTCGGATATGTCAACCGATGAAGTGCGTGAGTATAATCAAATTGCCGATACTTTGGGGTTGCTCAAAAGCGGCGGCTCAGATTATCACGGACAAAATGCCCACCCCGGTGTTGAGCTCGGCTTTGGTAAAGGCAACTTAGATATTCCCGATGAATATATTGCAAAAATTATAGCGGCGACAAATTCTGTTTCCAGAACTGTTGATTTATCTTTGCTTAATAAAAAGCAGTTAAATCGATAAAAAATTTGTCACCTTAGCTATTGTCAAAAAAAATTATCGTGTTATAGTGCGCAAAAGTTGCTTGTCCTCAATGGGGAGGGCGGGCTTTTCATTACGTTATGAAAGAAAGGAATAAACAAAAATGACTATCAAAACTATCCGCAAAGACAATTATCCCGAATGGTATCAAGCTGTGGTGGCTGCCGCTGATATGGCGGAAAATTCGGCATCGCCGGGGTGTATGGTTATCAAACCTTGGGGGTATGGCATTTGGGAGCGTATCAGAGATGTGTTTGACGCGCAGATTAAAGCACTTGACCACGAGAATTGCTATTTTCCGATGTTTATTCCATTATCATTCTTTCAAAAAGAAGCCGATCACGTTGAGGGTTTTGCCAAAGAGATGGCGGTGGTTACCCACTCGCGCTTAGAGACTAAAGACGGCCATTTAACACCGGCATCACCTTTAGAAGAGCCTTTAATCGTGCGTCCGACTTCCGAGACCATTATTGCCGATTCATTTGCCAAATGGGTTAAGTCTTATCGCGACCTGCCGGTGTTGATTAATCAATGGGCCAATGTGGTGCGTTGGGAAATGCGTCCGCGCTTGTTTTTACGCACGCGTGAATTTCTATGGCAAGAGGGGCACACGGCACACTCCAGCCATAAGGAAGCCGAATTAGAGACTAAAACCATGTTGGAAGAATATCGCAAACTTTGCGAAGAAACTTTAGCCATGCCGGTTATTTGCGGACGTAAGCCGGAATATGACAAATTCCCCGGGGCGATTGATACTTATTGCGTTGAAGCGATGATGCAGGATGGCAAGGCCCTGCAAGCCGGAACTTCACACTATTTGGGGCAAAATTTTGCCAAGTCGGCTAATATCACTTTTATCAATAAAAACAATCAACCTGAGTTTGCTTATACTACTTCGTGGGGCGTTTCTACCCGTCTTATCGGCGGACTGATTATGACGCACGCCGATGATGAGGGGATGGTAACCCCGCCCAAGCTGGCACCTTATCAAATTGTGATTGTGCCGGTAATTAAAAACGAGGCTGATACCAATGAGGTTATGGCTTACATCAACAATTTGCGTGCCGAATTGAACAAAGTTATGCCGTTTGGCGAAAAAATCCGCATTAAACTTGACAAACGCGACAAATCAAGTGTCGATAAATTTTGGGAGTGGACACGTAAAGGTGCGCCGATTATCTTAGAAATCGGCAAGCGCGATGTTGAGGGCGGCAATGTGATGATGAAACGCCGTATCTATATCAATACTCCGGAAGGTAAGCAAGTCGTATCCAAAGGCGATATTGTTGTTAATGCGGCTCAATATCTGCAAGCTATCCAAGATGAGATGTTTGCTCGCGCCCAAGCTCGCCTGCAAACCAATATCCGCACCGACATCAAAACTCCGGAAGAATTCCGTGCTTATTTTGCTAACCAAAGTGAGTGGATTGAAGATGGCAAGCAAGGTAAGGTGGCTTTTGTGCACGGCAAATGGTCGGGTGATGCAAACAGCGATGCTCTCTTAAAAGAGCTTAAGATTACCATTCGCTGTCTGCCGTTTGACCAATCGGGCACTAAAGGTGTTTGTTTGTTGACCGGAAAAGAGGCAACAACAGATGTAATTTATGCCAAATGCTATTAAAAAATACGTATAATGGCATAATTTGAACAGAGGATGTTAAAATGAAAATAGTTTTTTTAGGTACACCGGAGTTTGCCGTGCCGACGTTAGAGGCTTTGAGCCAAAAACACGAGATTGTTTGCGTTTATACTCGCGCACCTAAGCAAGCAGGCCGAGGCAAAGAATTGCAAAAATCGCCGATGCACGAATGGGCGCTGGCGCATAATATTGAGGTGCGCACTCCGAAAAGCCTGCGCAACTTTGAAGAACAACAAAAATTTGCCGCATTGGGGGCGGATATAGCAATTGTGGCGGCTTATGGTTTGATATTACCCAAAGAAATTATTTCAGCCACACCTAAAGGGTGTTTGAATGTGCACGGCTCATTATTGCCACGTTGGCGAGGAGCCGCGCCGATGCAACGCGCAATTGAAGCCGGTGATGAGGTAACCGGTATCACTATTATGCAGGTGGTGGAAGCTCTTGATGCCGGTGCAATGTATAAAAAGGGCGAGATAGTTATTGACAAAGATATGACAGTGGGAATTTTGCACGATAAAATGGCAGCACTCGGTGCTAAGCTGATGGTGGAAGTGTTAGATAATATAGATAATATTAAGCCCGAGCCGCAAGATGAAAGTCAAGTGACCTATGCCGCCAAAATTGATAAAGCCGAATCGCTACTTGATTTCAGTCAACCGGCTGAAGTTTTGGAGCGTAAAATCAGAGCTTTTAATCCCTATCCGGCGACTTATTTTGAGCATAAGGGTGAGCGCTTTAAGTTGCTTAAAGCCCAAGTTGTTGCCAATGATAAAAATCTAAAGGTCGGCGAGATTTGGCAAGATAAAGAAAATTTACTGATTGGTTGCGGGTATGGGGCTTTGAGAGTTGAACAGATTCAGCGCCAAGGTAAAAAGGTTATGAGTGCAGTCGAATTGCTAAGGGGATATAGTTTTATTTAAAAGAAAACCATTTTCTGCTTATGGAAAAGCGGAAAATGGTAATAGCTTACTTGGCGTTCTTGTATCCTGTGACCTCTTGAGTTATTTTGAGAGAGAAATCTCTCTTTTGGAGGATGAGGACGGTTTGATCGCCGATTTTTCCCCAGAGGGTTTCGAATACTTCCCCGCGTTCATTAACTTTTTTGATCGGGTACTTGCTGGTTACTCTGACCATAGGGTTGGTACGGGCTAACTCTTCAATGATACCTTTGGTCATTGTGGCGCGTACTTTTTTCTCTTGTTCTGTCATTTTTTTTTATTTTTTTTAATTTAATAATAAGATTAATGTAGACAAAAATATATGACAAAAATTTATATGCGTCAAGTATAAATTTAATTTTTTTTATTTATTCAAAAATCTGCCGGCTTCGATGGCGGCTTGAGCTCCCGAACCGGCAGCAATTATGGCTTGTCGAAATAAATGATTTTTAACATCTCCGGCAGCAAAAACGCCTTCAACCGAAGTGGCGCAACTGTCAGCTAACGTGATAATATACCCCCTTTCATCTAATTCCAATTGCCCTTTGAAAACAGCAGTATCGGGTTGGTGACCGATAGCCACAAAAGCGCCGGCAACAAAAATCGATTCTACTTTATCACTTTTAATATTTTTGATTTTTAAGGAATTAAGCAATAAGGGATTTTCATCACCGATAAATTCTTCAACTACCGAATTGTATTTGATGACGATTTTGGGATTATTTTTAAGTTTATCTTGCAAAATTTTATCCGCCCGCAAGTTATCACGCCGATGAATTAAAGTAACCGAATTGGCAAAATTAGTAAGATAAATCGCTTCTTCTGCCGCAGAATTGCCGCCGCCGATAACTGCCACATCTTTGCCGCGATAAAAAAAACCATCGCAAGTAGCGCAAGCGGAAATTCCGTGACCACGAAATTTATTTTCGCTTTCAATGTTCATCCATTTGGCTTGTGCTCCGGTAGCAATAATAACCGCATCAGCATAAAAAATATTGTGATTGGCTGATACACATTCAAAAGGACGATGATAAAAATCTACCTCCACCACAATATCATTAACAATCTGCGTGCCGAAATTTATAGCTTGTTGTTGCATTATATTCATTAAATCGGTGGTGGAAGTTGAATTATTAAACCCCGGATAATTCTCAATTTCGGGTGAGGTAGTAAGTTGTCCGCCGACATCTTTTCCGGTGATGAGCATTGGTTTTAATCCGGCGCGAGCAGTATAAATTGCCGCCGCATATCCGGCCGGACCGGAACCGATAATTAATATCCGATTTTTATATTGTGCCATATTTTTTACTTTTTAGTCGTTAGTGCAATCGCAATCACCTTGGTTGTCGCAAGAACAAACATCATAATGATGATTATCAACGGAAAAATGAATATCAGCGGCACATTCGGCATTGTGCAGATTGGAATATTGACAGGAATTTAATCCGGTATTGTTGGGATAAGAACAACCGCAGTTATTATCGTCATCACAATCGCAAAAATTGTTATTGTCAGTATGATGGGCAAAATTTTTCATATTTATCTCCTTAAGCAGTGTTTTTATAGGTAAAAAAAGCGCCTTTGTGATAAAGACGCTTTTTATATAATCAGCCGGAAGATAAAATTAAATATATTTTACTTCCAAAATATCAAAAGATTTTTGCCCCGAGGGTGCTTTAAATTCAACTACATCACCTTCTTCCTTGCCGATTAGGGCTTTGGCTAAAGGTGAGGAAAGGGAGATTTTGTTTTTTTCAATATCGGCTTCATAGTCGCCGACAATTTGATAAGAACGTTCGGTGTCATCATCTTCATCAGCTACCAAAACCGTGGCGCCGAAACGAATAACATTACTTTTAATGTTAGAGGTGTCAATGACTTGAGCGCGACTTAATACCGCCTCCAAATCTTGAATACGTCCTTCAATAAAGCTTTGTTTTTCTTTGGCGGCGGAATATTCGGCATTTTCCGACAAATCGCCTTGGGCGCGCGCTTCCGAAATAGCGGCAATAATATTGGGGCGTTCAACGCCTTTTAAGTTTTTCAATTCAGCTTCCAAAGCATTAAAACCGACTTTGGTCAAAGGTATCTTTTCCATTTCTCTTCACCTCAAATATTAAAAAGTGTAAAAAAAGAACTGCGCGGATGAATAGCTCCGGCACAGAACATTGTTTTTCGTTAATGACCGACATATAACACTGATTTTAAAATAAATCAAGAGGAATTTTATGAGCTGCTGGTTTTAACCGCTTGACAATAACAAATCGGCGAGGTTAGATAATATTACATTATTAAAAAGGAAAAAATGATGATAAATAACAATTCGGCATACTTAAAAGGCAGGCTTAACGGTTTTGAACCGGATACGGCAATTGTATTGGGTTCTGGATTAAGTAATTTAATATCAATGATAAAAAATCCGATAATAATTCCTTACGGGGATGTTCCGGGGGCACCAACCCCGAAAGTTGCCGGACATAAGGGAGCTTTTTATGCCGGAGTTATCGGTAAGCATAAGGTAATTTGCTTAGCCGGACGTACACATTTGTATGAGGGTTTGGATCCGCACTATATTGCTATGTCGACACAAGAACTGCAGGAATTGGGAGTGAAACGCTTTATTGCTACCAATGCTGCTGGCTCTTTGCGTGAGGATATGCCGGCCGGAAGTTTGATGATGATTACAGATCATATCAATTTCAGCGGAAGAAATCCGTTGGTGGGTTTTAGTCAAACGCCGAGTTTTCCGGATATGAGTGCGGCTTATAATCCGGAGTTGTGTCAAAAAGTGCGCGAGACTGCCAAAAAAGAGAATGTTGCCCTTTTTGAGGGGGTGTATCTTATGGTGTTGGGACCCAATTATGAAACTCCGGCAGAGGTGAAAATGTTTCGCAATTTGGGCGCTGATGCGGTGGGTATGTCAACCGTACCTGAGGTGATTGCGGCAGTAAATTCGGGTATGGAAGTGTTGGGATTTTCGGTTATTTCCAATTTGGGTGCCGGTTTGGGGCGCAATGACTTAAATCACCAAGATGTGTTGAAAATTGTTGCCGAAGCCAGCAATAATTTGGTGTTATTGTTGAAGAAATTTTTGGAAGAAGTTTAGCGTTTTTTTAGTTCTTGACAAAATTGCAAAAATAGATTTAGATGAAACAAAATTTATTTTTATATAATACCAATTAAACACATTATCATTATGGCAAATAGTGATTAGACTCGTTGATCTGTTGTATCGGATGCATCGCATCTATGATATTGGTGATAAATCAGCAGAATAAAGGGGCTTTAGCTTCTGTTCGGGCCGCTTCAAGTGTAAAAGCTTGGGGCGGATTTTTTTATATGAAATCAATTAATTATCAATTTTTGTCAAAATTTTATATTTTTTGTCTTGACAAATATTCATTAATGTGTTATTACTCGCCCTACAAACAATTAAATAGATATAGATATGAGGAAAAGCAGCGCCTCAATTACCAAATTTGTGAACGAGCTCGCTGAATAAAATAAATGTTTAACTTTCAAAAAAAAGAAAAAAATGAAAGAGAGAACACCTAACTAGGAAATTTCTTGCCGGGTAAGTAAAATGTTTTAATAAAAAATAAAATGCAATCCTGCGCCACAGCATCTCCCGCCAATAACGCGGCGACCGCACGGCTTCAGGAAAAATTAAAAAAAACAAAAACAACTATGGTAAGAAACAAAAGTTCGGGTGCCGGTAACCTAAGTAAGAAGTAAAAACCGGCCTTGGCCTCGCCCTCAGACATACTGGATTCACAACACCAAAGTGACCAATCGGAGCGCGAGGCAAAAGATCATTTCCGTCCGCTTATGATTCCCCAGAAAGGAAAGAGCGGGCGGTTTTTTTGTGCGGAAGTTTAATAGTGCCCAAAAAAGACTAAAGAGGTTTTCCTTTTCTGGGAAAGCCTCTTTAATTTTTTTATTTTTTTTCGGCGATTGAGAAACTAACGCTTCCGCATTGCCATAACACCACCTTTGGTTGGGTGCTGCGCCCCACCGAAGTGTTGTCCTCGGTATTGGCACCCTTTCGTGTGGGTCACCTTAATGTTTTTCCCGACCATATAAGAGTCGGTCGTACAGGACACACATAGAACTACCAGCACCATTACCAAAGTTGAGAAAAAGATTTTCTTCTTCATAGTGTTAATCCCGGTTATTAAGCATTTGGGTCGTCGCTTTTAGTATTTATAATAATTTTTTTCTATTAGGGATTATACTACGAATCGCCGGCTTCGTCAATAACAAAAATAAAGTTATATAAAGGATTTTAAAGGTAAAAAAAGGAGCAGCCTTGGAGCTGCTCCGTTGATTGTTACTTGAGATAGTAAGAGAAACTCATTCCCGCCGAGATGGCATTTTGGATGGGATAATATAGTCTTATAATCCCAAGTTGAGGGATGGTCTCTTTTTCGTGTAGCTTAAATATATGATGGGTATATCCTACGTATACACCTATCATACAGCTTTGGAATTTGAAGCCGGCCTCAAGTCGGCCGCCTAGCTCCAGAGCGTTATTATGCACTCTGGAGAAGGTTACTTGAGAAACATTATCTCCTAAACCGCTTTCGCGTTTTTCAAGACAGGTTTCTGTTGCCAATCCATAGCCGACAAACAGCTTAGGGTGGATATAGAACTTCTCTCTGTCGTAGCGCAGTGACAGCGCCAAGTCGACACCGAAATTCCAGCCGCCATAGTTATCTATATACTTGGAGGTATGTTTGCCGTAGCCGGCGTGGATTATCGGGCCAATGAAGAAATGCTTTGTTACGGCTCCGTCATAGGTTAGTCCAATTCCAAAGCCTCTAGCTTTTGACTGGTAGAACAGATAGTCAACATTCACCCCAAATACGTGTTTGGGTTCAAATGTTTCCTCTGTTGTTTCTTCTTGGGCTTGGGCTATACCCAAAGATGGTACCAAGCTTAGTGCAAGAATAGCGATAGTGAAGGCGAAGTTTTTCATAAGTACTGACCGGTTTATTTATTTTTTTTAGACAGAGGGAGACGCTTTCCTTAGGAGCTTCCGATGTTACTCCCTCTCATTTATTATTTTATTTTAACTGTCCGTCACTATTACCTTTACGGTAAAAATAATATCTTAATGGTTTAGAATGGATGCATAGTAGCACATTTTTTGATGATGTTCAAGTGGTTTTTGTCAATTTTTTTGAAAAAATGTCAAAACAGCATAATTGAACAAAATTTAGGCGTTTATGCACAAAAAAACATCCGCACCCGTCGGTAACTTTACAAAAATCAAGCATTGATTTATACTGCCTTAGTTGTTTAGAAAAGATTGTAAATTTTGAGGTCAGAGATGAAAGAAAAAAGTATATTATCAGAAAACTTGAATTTAGATTATTTAAGACGAGCGATATTTTTATCAGCTCAATCGGCAAGCGGTGACGGCAATTTAACCGGCGGACCGTTCGGCGCCGTGATTGTCAAGGATAATCGTATTATTGCCGAGGCCAGAAATCAAGTTTTGCTTGATAATGATCCGACCGCTCATGCCGAAGTAACCGCTATCAGAAAAGCGGGTAAAGCTATAAACAATTTTGATTTATCCGGAGCTGATTTGTATACAAGTTGCGAGCCTTGCCCGATGTGTTTGATGGCGGCTAAGTGGGCCGGTATCAGAAATATATATTATGCCGCTACCCGCAAAGATGCAGCAAAAATAGGCTTTCAAGATGAGGAGTTGTATAATTTGCTAAAAAAGAAAAAATTTGCCATAGCGGTTCCGGATTTGCGCGAAGATGCCGTAAAGGCTATGGAGGTGTGGAAAAATAAATTTGGCAATTTAGCTAATTATTAAAATTAACTTGGTGATTAAAGTAAATGATGGTGGACATAATCAAAAGGATATGTTAACCATATAGTGTCTGGGACTTTATTTTTTTAGGAGATTTTAACAGATGAAAAAATTTATCTTTTGTCAGCAGTTGCTGCCGGTATGTCGGCTTTAAGCTCAAATGCTAATGCCCAGAGCACATTAAATGCTAAATTAGATGCCTTATCTGCAAAGCAAGCAGTGGCTGAAGCCAGTTTAGATGCCAAGCAGGACGAAGTTTTGGCCAAAATTGATGCTAAAATTGCTCAAGCTAAAAAAGCCGGAGAATCTGTTGAAAAATTAGAGGCTAAAAAAGCTGAAGTATTAAAACGTATGGAAAATAAAAAACAAGAGTTGGATAAACGAATTGAAGCTAAAAAGGCTTTGTTGACCAAGTAAAAAATCATAAGGTGCTCTTGATGCAGAGCACCTTTTTTTGTATGTTGTTGTGCAAATTTGCGGGGGAAAAGTCGCGCTTTGGACTGGGAATATCAGAAAAATACATTGATATTCAAATAAAATTATAGTACATTGGTTCTGCGTTATGTGAGAAAGATAAATGATATACGATAGCTCAAATAGCTGTAAATATATGATATTTGTCGATGAGGCAGGTGATCATAATCTTGAAAAATGGGATAAACATTTTCCAGTGTTTGTTCTTGCTTGTTGCATTATTGAGAAAAGTCATTACTGTGATTTCGTTTTGCCAAGCGTAAATAAGCTGAAACTTAAATATTTCAATAGAACAGACGTGATTTTACATGAACACGATATTCACAAACAAACTGGTTGTTTTTCTTGTTTAGTTGACAAAATAACACAAGACTGTTTTATGACTGATATAAATAATCTTATTGCTAATACTCAATTTACAATAATAAGTGCAATCATTAATAAGCCAAAGCTTATTGGTAAGTATAAATACCCCAATAATCCATATAATATTGCAACAAAAATGTGCTTTGAACGGTTAAGCCATTTTTTAGTAGAAAACCATGAGAAAAAGCCCGCAGTGGTTACATTTGAGGCGCGAGGACGTAAAGAAGATGAAAATCTAAAAGAATCTTTTGCCAAATATGCACAAGAGGAGGGGTTTGATATAAATATAATACCTAAAGCAAATAATTGTGTAGGACTTCAGTTTGCTGATCTTGTAGCTCGCCCAATTGGAAGACATTTTTTAAATTCAGATCAACCAAATCGTGCTTTTGATATTATAAAAAATAAATTTCGCACAGATTCAAATGGTAAATTTATAGGTAGAGGATTAAAAATATTCCCGTAAAAAGAAGCGGTGCAAGTCCTGAGACCTACACCGCCGACTGGGAACCCCCGGTCCATTTATATGTATATAATAACATAAAATTTATTAATTTTCAATAAATATTTAGTTATATACAATTTTTTTAACTATATATTAGTAAGTTTATTAGCTAAATCAGCTTCAGTGTTTGAATTAGCTATTATTATATTAAGTTCTTGTTCGGATTTTCCAGTTAATTCTTTCAAAGCCGTAATATATTCCGGATTGCCTATTTTTAATTCGCTGTAGCTATATAAAGCAAAGTGTCTGATAGCACTATCTTGCTTAAATTGTTTAGCTTCAGCTATAGTTTTGTTTTTCTTTTCCATGTTTATATATACTCCTTCTTGAGAGTATTTCCACATAGCACCAGTGGCAAAATCTGTTGTTGAACCATATGTTAGAAGTATATTAACCCAAAATATTGGATTTATTTTTGTTTTATTTTGCATAATAGCATCTTCATAACCATTAGCTTTTGCTGTAATGGTCATTGGTCCAGAGTGTCTATCTATATCAACGACACATGGTGTTTTATTACAGATTAAAGCACCATCAGCGTATATTTGAATTCCTTGTTTAACGTTAGAATCAAAAGTTATGCTTTGGGAAGATCCGCTAAAAACAGTACCGCAGGCACTAAGGATTAATGGAATAGCAAGAATTATTTTTTTGTTCATTTTGGTGTAGTCCTTAATTAAAATCATTATAAAATAAAAACATCTGAATTATATGAAGTAATAAAATTACTGTCATTAAAATTAATCTGGTGATTAAATAAAAAGTTTATAGACATAATATGAAGTTTGTGGTAACTCTGCTTATGTATGAAGATTGTTTAGGAGATTCTGAACTATGAAAAAAATTTATCTTTTGTCAGCAGTTGCTGCCGGTGTTTTGGCTTTAAGCATAAATGCCAATGCTTATGATTCAACCGGTTGCGGTTTAGGTTCTATGGCTTGGCGTGGTCAATCCGGTGTTATTCCGCAAATTTTAGCCGCTACAACCAATGGCTTTTTCGGTACTCAAACTTTCGGTATCACTACCGGAACTTCGGGTTGCGATCCTAACGGTAGGGTTACCGGCGGTACGGGAAGAATGTTACTCGCTTTCTTAGAGAACAATATGGAGCAATTTGCTTATGATGCCGCTCAAGGTAATGGCGAGACTATTAAAACCGTTGCCGGTATCTTGAATGTTGATGAAAATACCTTGGCTGTTAAAATTCAAGACAACTTCGGTGTTTTGTTTGCCAGCAACGATGTGGATGCGGTGGATTTGACCTTATCACTTATGCAATTGGCATAAAAAAGCTCGTCTAGAGGTTTTCTGGAGCAATTTTGACGGGGACGATAAAAATTCATGTAGGCTTATCTACACTAAAATTTTTATCGCCCCTTAAAATTACTCCATAAATTCCACTATCCGAGCTTTTGGTTGTATGTAAACAACAGATGTTATGCCTTGAGCGAGTGGAAGCGAGCGAGATTAGGCATCTTCGTTGTTTTATTATTACTAATTCATAGATCGCTAATTTCAGTCGTTTCACTCCTTCAAGCGATGACAATTGGGGTGTAATAGTTGAAAGGATGTTTTTTTTGCGTTGTCTTCTTTTTCTGTTTTGTTTGTTTTTTCCTTTTTTAGCTTTGGCGCAAGAGGTTGATGAGGCGTGGCTGGCACTCGGGCATTACCAAAATGGAATAAGCTCAATTGATTCGCCGAATTTCTTTTTAAGCAAAAACGGCAAGAACGATGCACAAGCCGAACTAAAAGCAACCATTGAGTTGTTTAAGGGATATGATACGGCGAAACAATGTGTTTTGCCGGCGCGGTATTTGTATCTTAAAAAGCGCGGGTTGGTGACAAAAAAATTTCCCAAGTGTGAGGAATATGAGCAATTTAAGGCTGACCTGCAGCCCAAAGATGTAACTTTGCTTTTTACCGATGCTTATATGAATAACCCGTCATCGATGTTTGGGCATACTCTTTTGAGGATTGATACCAAGCGCAAAGGAACGCAAATGTTGGCGCACGGTGCCAATTACGGTGCCTTTACCGGTGAGGAGGCGGGGGCTGCTTATGCCTTAAAAGGATTGTTCGGACTTTATTTCGGCGGGTTTACGGTTAAACCTTATTATGACATTATCAATACTTATAACAATATTGAAAACCGTGATATTTGGGAATTGACGCTTAATTTCAGTGATGAAGAATTAGATTATATGGTGGCGCATCTTTGGGAAATCGGGCAAACTCAATCGCGCTATTATTTTTTCAGCCGCAATTGCTCTTATATGCTGATGGAGATGTTTGATGCAGTGCGTCCTAAGTTAAAATTGGCACAACAATTTGATAAATGGGTAATTCCTTTAGATACTTTTAAGGCAGTGGCACGCAAAGAGGGTTTAATCAAAGAGATAAATTACCGTCCGTCACGCCAGAATAAGATTAAGCACCGTTATAAGATGATGACAGATCAGCAGCGCAAAATTTATAAAAAAGCGATTAAAAGCAAAGATTATAAATTGGGTGATGAGTTGCCGATGGCGCAAAAGGCCGATGTGTGGGAAACCGCTTATCAGTTTGTGCAATATCAATGGGTAGCGAAAAACTTGGAGTTAGGCGATTATCGCAAGCAGAGCTTTGATATTTTGCGCTCCCGAAGCGGTTTTAAGGATAAGGGAAGTATTGCTGAATTAGTGAATGGCAAAAATCCTATCCAAGCGCATAATTCTAAAAGGATAGTGATTGGAGCCGGTAAGAAGAATGGCGAGTTGTTTCAAAAATTTGAGTTGCGTCCGGCTTATCAATCACTAACCGATAATGATTATGGGCTTATTAAGGGGGCGCAGATAAATTTCTTAAATCAAGAATGGCGATATTATGATGAACGTGATAAGTTGGTGTTGCAGGAGTTTGATGTATTGAATATTCGCTCGATTTCACCGATTGATGCGATGTTTCATCCGACCTCGTTTCAGTTGGATTTGAATGTTAAGCGCTGGCAAAATCCAATTTCAGAGCGTGAACATTATATCAGCAACTTTATGATTGGCGGCGGCGGTGCAGTTGATGTTAGCGATAATTTGCGCTTGTTTGCCTTTGGTAACAATCATCTGGGGTATGGCGGAAGTTTACCGCATAACGGTTATGCCGCGTTGAGTGCAAATATCGGGGCGTTAATGAGTCTTGGGGATTGGCGTGCCTTATTGGAAATTGAGCCGCAAATCGCCAGTCAAAAGTTGTTTAATCAAATCAGCTATAAAGGCGAGTTGAATTATATCATCACAACAAATTGGTCAGTTGCTTTAAGCGGTGAGTTGGTTGATACCATCGGCAAAAATGCCCAAGAATACTCTCTCGGGGTGAGATGGTATTTTTGAAGTTGGTAAAAAAATATCGGCCGGGGCTTGGAATTTACCAAGCTCTTTTTATTTTTAAAAAACTTGCATTTTTATATTTTTAGCATAATATAGTTTTTGCAACGGCGTGTTGTCGTTGCGGAGTGTCGAAACTCCCTGTAACAAAATCTCTCCGATAAGGGGAGCCGACCTAATATGTTGAATAAGTCGGACTGTTTGTTACAGCAGTTTCGAACTCCCCACCTTGCAGAGTTTTCTCAAGGTGGTTGTTTTTTTTATTCAATAGGAGATTATAAGTATGAAAACAACAACCACGAACTATTCTCGCTATAAAAAATCCAGAGGTCGCCAACCCAATGGGGAGCCTAATCCGGTTGATATTCATATCGGCAACCGCTTGAGATTACGTCGACAAGTTTTACGACTTTCGCAAGAACAGTTAGGTAAAATGCTGGGTTTGACTTTTCAACAAGTGCAAAAATATGAGAAAGGACTAAACCGTATATCCGGCAGCAGATTATGGGATTTTGCCTGTGTGTTGGGGGTTGATGCTGATTTTTTTTATGCCGATATGGACGAGAAAATTCTTTTGCAAAGTCCGCGTTATTTCACTGATTGTGCGGCTGTTGATACGGTTGTTCGGGATGAAGACCCGATGCAATCAGAACAGGTGCTTAATCTGGTCAAAGCCTTTTTACAAATTAAAAATCCGAAAACCGTCGATAACCTTTATAATTTGATAATCGAAATCGGTACCAGTAAATATCTTTTAGATAAAGCGATAACCGCTTAGATATTTCGCCTTGATTTTTTTTCTCCAAAGCATTATGGTATTAGGCAAAATCACTGATAGGAGAAAATGAAAATGTTACGCGATGATTTGCAAAATGCCTTAAAAACGGCTATGTTGAATAAAGATACCTTAACTACCGGTGCGGTGAGAATGATTATTGCCGGTCAAAAAGAAAAAGACGTTGAAGCCCGTGGCAAAGGCCAAGAGAAAGCAAGCGATGCCGAATTGCTCTCAATGATGCAGGGTATGATTAAACAACGTAATGATTCAATCAAGATGTTTATTGAGGGTAACCGCCCTGAATTGGCTGAAAAAGAAAAAGCCGAGATTGCTATTATTGAGCGCTTTTTACCCAAACAAATGAGTGATGCGGAAATCTCTCAGGTTATTCAATCTCTGATTAAATCAACCGGAGCCACATCGATGAAAGATATGGGCAAGATTATGGGAGCTTTGAAATCTCAATACGCCGGTCAAATTGATATGGCTAAAGCCAACGGAATAATTAAAAATTTATTGAGCTAGCAATTAAAGAGTTGGCAAAATATTTGTTATGCTTGATTAAAGGCTCGCTTATGTATGTTTTTTATACACCGCGCTCGCTTTAATCGTCGCAGCACAAATATTTATCCAACTCTAAAAAAACGAAGAGAAGATTTATGAACACTGATATGCAACGTTTTTGCGACGAGTTGCGAGCCAAGATATCGATTGTCGATGTGGTGGCATCGAAGATTAAGCTCGTGCGCAAAGGACGTGAATATCAGGCTTGTTGTCCGTTTCATAACGAGAAAACTCCGTCTTTTACCGTCAATGAAGCTAAAGGATTTTATCACTGTTTCGGTTGCGGGGCACATGGTGATATTATCAAGTTTGAGATGGAAGCCAATGGCTTGAGTTTTATTGAGGCGGTTGAAAAACTGGCACATAAGGTGGGATTGCAAGTGCCGCGTTTGACCCATGAAGATAAAGAAGCGGCTGAAAAACGCGCAACCGCTTATGATATTATGGAAATGGCGGCCAAATATTTTGAAAAGATTTTGCGCTTGCCCGAGGGACGAGATGGCTTAAATTATCTATACTCTCGCGGGTTTGATGACAGAATAATCGAACGGTTTCGCCTTGGTTTTGCTCCGTCTAATAATGGCTTGAAAGCCTTATTAAAATCCCGCAATATTGAAGAGAAAGAGCTGGCAGAATTGGGGTTGTTGACCATACCGGAAGACGGGCGTTCCAGCCACGATTTTTTCCGCGGACGGGTGATGATCCCGATTATGGATAAACGCGGCAGGGTTATTGCTTTCGGTGGCAGAGTGATGGATAAAAGCCAACCCAAATACCTTAACTCGCCGGAAACTCCGATATTTAATAAACGACGGGTGTTATATAACTATAACTATGCGCGGGATTTGGGGTACGACGCCAAAAGGCTGATTATTTGTGAAGGTTATATGGATGTTATCGCTATGGATAAATATGGTGTCGGCTATGCGGTAGCACCTTTGGGCACGGCTTTGACCGAAGAGCAAATTCAAGAGGCTTGGAAAGTAGTGCCGGAGCCGATTTGTTGCTTTGACGGCGATGCAGCCGGTATCAGAGCGGCGGTGCGCTCGGTGGACAGAGTTTTGCCGTTGTTGCAGCCGGGGTATTCGTTGCAATATGCTTTTTTGCCCGATAAAATGGACCCTGATGAATTTCTAAAAGCCAAAGGTAAGGATGAATTTGTTAAAACCGTGACCGATACCGTGCCGTTAAAAGAATTGTTGTGGCGTAAAAATTTGGAGAATAAATCGCTTGATACGCCGGAGCAAAAAGCCTTGATTGAAAAGGATATTAAGGCAGAAGTGGCGTTGATTAAAGATGAAGTGGTGCGCGGTTATTATATCCGCGAGATGAAAAGCAAGATTTTTAACGAGTTGATGGGCGGGGTGGCATTAAATCCAGCACCGAAATCTCTCCCGAACACTTCTAAAGTTCATAAAGGCAGAAAATCATTAATCGCTAAGGTTAAGACTGATTTGGATGATTTGGTGGCACGTTATATAGTCTCGGCTTTGGTGTGCTATCCGCAACTTATTGAAGAATGGGAAGAAAAACTGCTTGATTTCAGTATCAAAGATGCCAATTTACGCCGTCTTTATGAGGTGATTTTGGATATTATTCATAATGAGGGAACAATTACTGATGAGCAGACTTTATCTTTGGCTATAAAGGGCGAGGGATTGCCCGATGAGTGGGTAGATTGGGTAGACTTAAAAATTTTGAAAAAACAATGTCCTGATGTTATCAAGATGAGGCAAAGTCTTAAAAATCGTTTGATAGAGGTGCAACTTAAACGCTTGGATAAAGATATTCGCGAGGCCAAAGCTAAATTGGAAGGCACCGATTTTACCGCTGAAGACTATGAACGCTACGAGGCCTTGAAAAAGGAAAAAAATGAGTTATTAAACAGTATGGATGCCTTGAATTAATTAACAAAATTTATATAAGCTTAAAGCTAAGTGTAAAAAGATGCGAATCGGCGTTTTTTATTCTTGACAATTAAGGTTAATTTTATTAAAAAGTTAGCAGTTTAAACTATAGCAAAAAATCGATTTTTTAGGAAATCTAATGTCAGATATTGATAATGCGGATATGTATGACGGTGCCGCGGGGAGCGATGCGCCGTTGATTGACTCTTTGGGCAGCGCGGTTAAACGTTTGATTGATAAGGGGCGCTCAAGAGGTTTTATTACCGTTGAAGAATTAAATAAAGCTTTGCCTTCGGAACGCGAGAGTTCGGAATATATTGAGGATATTATGACCGAAATTTCCGATATGGGAATCAGTATTGTTTCCGAGTCGGATGCCGAGAGTAGCGATGGCGATTCGTATGGCGATAGTGAATATGAAGAGCAGGAAGAAGAGAGCGGTAATTTTGATGAAAAGGAATTAGGCCGCAGTGATGATCCGGTAAGAATGTATTTGCGTGAAATGGGCTCGGTAGAGTTGTTATCGCGCGATGGTGAGATTGCCATAGCCAAACGCATTGAAGCAGGTAAGACCGTTATGATTGACGGTTTATGCGAAAGTCCGATGACTATTAATGCCATAGCCAAATGGCGTGATGAGCTGTTGGAAGGGGGAATGCAGCTGCGTGATATCGTCGATTTGGAAATGATGTATGGCGACGATATGGGCGCTATGGAAATGGTTGATGATGAGGCTGATACGGAAGAGGATTTGGATAAGGTAGCCCAAGAGTTAGCCGAAAAAGAAAATATGGATGATATCGACGATGATTTGACCGATGATATGGAATTAGACGGCGCGGTTGATGATGAGCCCGATGATGAAGTCAATGATGAAATGGAGGGTGAAGCCGAGGGGGAGAGCGGTGAAGATAATGATGAGATGGAAGAAGGCTCAGCCGGTCGGACATCAGCATCAATAACAGCTATGGAAGAGGCTTTGCGTGAGCCGGTGTTGGATATTTTGAACAAAATTTCCAGTTATTATGATGATTTAAAAAAGATTCAAAACCAGCGTTTAAATGCACTTATTAACGGCAAAAAAGTTACTTCAGCGACCGAGAAGAAGTATTTAGAGGTCAAGAAAGATTTGGTTGAATTAATGAGTTCAATTCATCTTAATGTTTTGCGTGTTCAAGAGTTGGTTGAGCAACTCAATTCGTTAAACCAACGCTTGATGGGATTTGAAGGCAAATTGTTGCGTTATGCCTTGAGTTGCAAAATTAAACGTGATGACTTTTTGCAAGTTTATCAAGCGGCAGAGTTGGATCCTAATTGGTTGGATAGTATTGCTAAAATTAAGGATAAGCATTGGCAAGAATTTACTTCTAAATATGGTGCCGAAATTAGGGAGTTACGTGATAGCGTTGCCAATATGGCTAAAGAATGCGGGTTGCCGATTAATGAGTATCGTCGTATGGTTGATACCATCAAGAAAGGTGAACGTGAGGCTGAGCGTGCCAAAAAAGAAATGATAGAAGCTAACTTGCGTTTAGTTATTTCGATTGCCAAAAAATATACCAATCGCGGTTTGCAGTTCTTGGATTTGATACAAGAAGGTAATATCGGTTTGATGAAGGCGGTTGACAAGTTTGAGTATCGTCGCGGCTATAAATTTTCGACTTATGCTACTTGGTGGATTCGTCAAGCCATAACCCGCTCAATTGCCGATCAGGCACGCACTATTCGTATTCCGGTACATATGATTGAAACTATTAATAAGTTGGTGCGTACATCACGGCAAATGTTGGCAGAGATGGGACGTGAGCCGGTTCCGGAGGAGTTGGCTAAACGTTTATCGATGCCGTTAGATAAGGTACGCAAGGTGATGAAAATTGCCAAAGAGCCGGTATCGTTAGAATCTCCGGTTGGTGATGAAGACGATTCCTCACTAGGCGATTTTATTGCCGATGAAAGTGCGTTACAACCTTTGGATTCGGCAATTCACTCCAATTTGAAAAAAACTTGCACACGCATATTGTCAAGCTTAACCCCACGTGAGGAGCGTGTATTGCGTATGCGTTTCGGTATCGGAATGAACACCGATCACACTTTGGAAGAGGTGGGGCAACAATTTAATGTTACGCGCGAGCGTATTCGTCAGATTGAAGCTAAGGCTTTGCGTAAGCTCAAGCATCCCTCGCGTTCTCGCAAGTTGCGCAGTTTCCTCGACCAATAATTGTTTTTGCAAAAAAGGAGTTTGTTTTGGCGGCATCATAATTTCCGATGCAATGATAATAATTGTCAATAGTTGTTCCTTTATTTTGCATTTCCGGTGTGCTTATATAATTGGCATTTATCATATTTATATAATTTTCACCCAAATCTTTGGTTACTCCAACAATTTGATTTATAATATCATTGTTAGCTTGTAAATTACTTGATAAACGAACAACACTTTCAATTGTTGAGTTAAATATATTTCTCTTATCATCACGCAATTTCGGATAACTAAATTCCGGTTGCGGCATCGGCTGTGGTTGCGACACCGGTTGGGCCGGTTGCGGTGATGGCGCCGCAGCTGCGGCATAATTTTGCTGATTGAATTGAGCTTGCAACATATGATTTTTTTAGATAAAAAAAAGCTCCTAAAGTCGAAACTTTAGGAGCCTAAATAAATTTAGCCGGTTAGAATAAGAAATTGATTCCTACTCTGTAGGCGTAATAATCATCGCCGTTAAAGCTGTAGTTGCCAACCAGAGCCATACCGGAGAAGAACGAGCCTTCGCGGAATTTTCTGGTTAACGACAAAGTTACATCGTGATAATCTTCAATGAACAAATCTGAACCGCTATAGAAAGTATAGCTATAAGCTGTGCCCAAAGACCATTTATCATTCAAGGCATAATCTATCGATACGCCGTTTTTATAAACCATATTCTTCAAGTCATAGTCAACTTCATATCCGGCGGCTTCAATCGAGAAATCTCTGATATAGCCGACCATATTAGTCAATCCGTAGGTGAAAGCGCCAACCGGTAAGCTCATATGGCTGGTGATGCTGCCCGAATACAGCAAGCCGCCCGAGAGCATATCTTCGGAATACACCGCACCGCCTCTGATACCGGGGGTTAAGTTCCACTTAAAGCCTTCTTTTTTGATGACCGGAATCATATAAGCTAAACCTGCCTGCGCCGAATAAGAGGCAGAACCATCCATATCAGTGTAATAAATCGGCAGATCAAACATCAGTTTGGAGCCATTATCAAACTTGAAAGTTTTACCCATCGGCAAGCTGTAAACGGTAGCCTTTTTCTTGTCGCCGTTGAGTTTGAAATAGTGGGTTGAAGCATCGGGTGAGAGATAGGATAAGAAATTACCCAATACACCGCCGCCACCGCGCTGGAAAGTGTTATCAGCCATATTAGCCATCAAAGAGTTGGGGTTACCGGCAACCATATCATAAGGAGTATCGGCAACGGTGGATTTCAAAATTTTGCTCAACAATCCGTCTTTGTTATCCTTCAACCAGTTTCTAAACACTTTGAAACTTGATTTTTGAGTGCCATCGCCGCCGTCAAATGTTTTGTCGTTAATTCCGACAGAGGGGGCGGTAAAGTGTAAAACGCCGCTGACAAATTCAAATTTCATCTCAATTCCGCGGAAGTTCAACCAACCGGTAGAGTCGTATCCGGAATTATATCCGGAGAAGATTTCATCTAAACTGCCGTCTTTGTAGTGATCAAAAACATCTAAAACCGAATCAAATCCGCGGGTTTCATTAATAGAACCCTGTTGAAGATGTAATTCAAACATTTTAGCTTGAGAAGCGGTCGCCATCATTGTAATAGCCGTAGTTAAAAGAAGTAGTTTTTTCATTAGTTTAAGTCCTTGATAAAACTTGAAAGTTGTACTTATATGCTAAGCATAACATTTTGCTATATCAACAGGTTATCTCTATTATCCACAATAAAAAGATTAAAAAAACGCCGATAGAAAATATCGGCGTTTGCAAATTATCCAGAGAAAATCAGACTAGAATCCCTCGGTATCTAAGCGTTTGCGCAATTGTTTGCGAGCACGGCGAACAGCCTCAGCTTGACGACGAGCCTTTTTCTCAGAGTTTTTCTCGTGACAACGGCGCAACTTCATCTCGCGAAAGATGCCTTCACGTTGCATTTTTTTCTTCAAAACTTTCAAAGACTGACCAACATCATTGCCGATAACAGTAACCTGAACCACTTAAATCACCTCATTTCATTTATAAATTACTGATTAAATCAATTTTTTGCTTTTTAACACGGCAAAATTTAAATTGCAAGCGTTTTTTTGTTGCTTTAAGTGTAAAATCTGTTATAATGACGAAAAATAGACAAAATAAGGAAGCAGATAATGGAACAAAAAGATATTATTTGGAAAGATTTTAAAGAGTTAGCGGAGGTCTACAGGAGAGCTACAATTGATTTAAGAATAGGGCACGCTAATAATAATGGGATTCAAGCCAGACAAGATTATAATAATATCAATTTTGATGAACTAACCCAAAAATTACTTAATGAATATCAAGATTATATTGATAGTTTAGGCACTATTGAAGATAAGCAACAGGCGGCTGGGCATTTTCTGTTTAATTGCAAGAAATACTTTTATGGTTTAGGTTGGAAAGCCGCTCAATCTTTTACAAATTATATTATCGCAAACTCTCCATTAAAAGATGATGACAAAATACATTATTTGCAATATTTATTAGAGGCTCTGAATCCACAAAAAGAAGAAAATAAGGAAAAGGGTAAGGAAGGGAGAAATAATTTACATCCCTTCAATTTAACCGGTTTAAAAAAATTAGCTGAATTTCAGTTTATTGATAAAGAGAAAAAAAATATTGATGATCTTTTTGACCGCATCAATAGTTATCTGAACAAACATAAAAAATATGCTCCATATATTTTTGCTATGTTGCAATCTTGTGCGCGTAATTTGCAAACAATTAAAACTGAAGATTTTATCAGATATAGTGAAACTTATTTCAAAGCTATGAATAAGATGCTTATAAGCAAAACAAAAGATAAAAATATAAAGATTGATTTGATTGTTTTGAATAAAATTATGGCTAGAGAGGGTAATAGTAAAGAAGCTATCGGGGCTTTTGTAAAAATATTTGCTGATTATTTAAATAATACCGGACCAACAAATTCAAATACATTTTTATGCGAAAGAATAGGTGAGCTTGTTAAAAATAAAACACAAAACTATTCACTTGAGGAACAAAAACAATTACAACAAGTGTGGCTAGAAGCTTGTCCGTTAAAAAGGAAAGCAGAAGCTAATATTGCAGCTTTGTCGTTCTTAAATCAAATCGGTCCAGAAATTTTGCTACCGGAAAATCCTAAAAAAGCAGCACAAAAACAAGAAGAAAGCGTAAGTGTCGCCGAAAAACCTGTATTTGACAATACTGAAATTGCATTAGCTAGCAATACAAAAGTTAATGAAACAATGGAGAGTAAATTGCGGGCTATTGCGAATATTGAAGCTCCAAGTTCTTCTGAGCACTATGATGTAGATGATTATAGTGCGGCTAAAGTCGCAGTAAATTTAACAATTAAAGAGAAAATGGACGATATATTATATGAAATCCGAGGTGCCAATAATCCTAAAGAAAAAACTTTGGAAGTCGCTGATGCCTACAACAGATTAGTTAATGGAAGTTCGAAAAAAAATATTGAGTTCGATAGAGGAATGGTAAATTTATTTGATGATGTTATAAAACGTTATGATTATTCTCCGGAAGATGTATATGTACTATTACAACACATAAACAATGAACGGCACGAGCGTTCGCAATATGTGAAGGCTTTACTTAAGAACGAGTATAAAAAAGATAATCCCAAACAAAAAATTACTCCGCCCAAGTCTGCAAGTAATAAGATTTTGACACCTAATAACCAATTAGAGCTGGATTTTTAATCTATTAAAGTTTTTCTTGTAAAAACTTTCCGGTGTAGCTATCTGCAACTTTGGCGATTTGTTCCGGTGTGCCTTGAGCAACTATAGTTCCGCCTTTTTCGCCACCCTCGGGACCGATGTCGATAATATGGTCGGCAACTTTGATAACATCCAAGTTATGTTCAATCACAATCAGCGAGTTACCGGCATCAACCAAAGATTGCAAAATCGACAGCAGTTTGTTGATGTCTTCAAAATGTAATCCGGTGGTGGGTTCATCTAAGATGTATAAGGTCTTACCTGTGGCTTTTTTGGATAGTTCTTTGGATAGTTTAATGCGTTGAGCTTCACCGCCGGAAAGGGTGGTCGCCGATTGGCCGAGTTTGATATAGCCTAAACCGACACGGCGCAACAAATCTAAACGATTACGAATTGAGGGAATATTCTCAAAAAAAGTGTAGGCATCATCAACTGTCATATCCAAAACATCGGCGATAGATTTGCCTTTGTATTTAACCTCCAAAGTTTCACGGTTAAATCGAGTGCCGTGACAGACATCACATTCAACGTAAACATCGGGCAAAAAGTGCATTTCAATTTTGGTAACGCCATCTCCTTGGCAAGCTTCACAGCGTCCGCCAGCTACATTAAATGAAAAACGTCCGGCAGCGTAACCACGTGCTTTGGCTTCGGGGAGATTGGCAAACCAATCGCGAATATAGGAAAATACACCGGTGTAGGTTGCCGGATTGGAACGCGGAGTGCGTCCGATGGGCGATTGGTCAATATTGATGATTTTATCAATATTCTCGATACCTTCCAACTTATCATATTTGCCTTGCAGATTGCGCGAGCCGTTAAGCTCTTTTTCTAAGGCAGCACAAAGAGTTTCCAAAACAAGAGATGATTTACCCGAACCAGATACTCCGGTAACGCAGGTAAACAAGCCTAAAGGAAATTTAACATCAATATTTTTTAAGTTGTTGGTTTTGGCTCCTTTGAGGGTTAAAAATTTACCGTTACCTTGGCGGCGTTTGGTCGGTACTTCAATCTTTTTAACGCCGTTGAGATAGGCAGCAGTTAAGCTGACGGGGTTTTTCAAAATATCTTTCAAGGTGCCGGAGGCAATGACTTCGCCACCGTGAGTGCCGGCTCTTGGTCCGATATCAACAATATGGTCGGCAGCACGCATAGCATCTTCATCGTGTTCAACCACAATCACGGTGTTACCGATGTCGCGCAGGCGATCCAGTGTTTCAATCAAGCGATAGTTATCGCGTTGGTGCAAGCCGATTGACGGCTCGTCTAAGACATACATCACGCCGGTCAAACCGGTGCCGATTTGAGAGGCTAGGCGAATGCGTTGGGCTTCACCTCCGGAAAGTGAGCCGGATTGGCGCGATAAGGTGAGGTAATCCAAACCGACATTGTTCAAAAATTGCAAGCGCTCGCAAATTTCTTTGATGATTTTGGCAGAGATTTCTTGTTTTTGCGGTGAAAGTGTCGGCTTGATACCGGAAAACCATACAAGTGCGTCTTTAATTGATTTTTCGCACACATCCCAAATATCCAAACCGCCGATTTTAACCGCCAAAGCTTCGGGTTTTAAGCGTTTGCCGTGGCAAAATTCGCAAGGAGCGGCAGATTGATAATGGGATAATTCCTCGCGAGTGGCAATAGAATCGGTATCCAAAAAGCGGCGTTCCATATTAGGGATTACACCCTCAAAAGGTTTTTCGGTAACGAATTTTTTGAAATAAAGCGGCACGATTTCATCACCGGAGCCGTAAAGAATAACATCGCGAGCGTGTTGCGGCAGGTCTTTCCACGGAGTTTTGACAGATATTCCCAGCCAATCAGCTAATGAAGCTAAAGCCATTTCATAAAATGAAGAGTGAAAACCGTGCCACGGAGCTACCGCACCTTGAGAGATGGAAAGATTAGGATTGGGAATAATCAAATCAGGATCCATATAAAGCTTGGCACCTATGCCGTCACAATGAGGGCAGGCGCCGTAAGGATTATTGAACGAGAACATTCTGGGTTCAATTTCCTCAATAGTGAAACCGGAAACGGGGCAGGCGAATTTGGAAGAGAAAGTAATGCGTTTGCCGTCTGCCATATTTTCAATATAAGCTAAGCCGTCACTTAATTTTAATGCCGTTTCAAAAGATTGAGCCAAGCGATCGGCAATTCCTTCTTTGACTACTACACGGTCAACTACAATTTCAAGATCGTGTTTTTGATTTTTGTTAAGGGCTGGAGTTTCTTCCAAATCATAGAGTTTTCCGTCGATTTTAATGCGCTGAAAGCCCATACGCCGATATTCTTCCAACTCTTTTTTGTGTTCGCCCTTGCGACCGTGGATAATCGGTGCCAAGAGCAACAATTTTGTGCCTTGCAGAAGTTCTAAAGTGCGGTCAACCATTTGGGATATGGTTTGGCTTTCAATCGGCAAACCTGTAGCAGGAGAATAAGGAGTGCCAACTCGCGCCCATAAAAGACGCATATAATCATAAATCTCGGTAATGGTGCCGACAATAGAGCGGGGATTATGCGATGTTGATTTTTGTTCAATCGAAATGGCCGGAGAAAGACCTTCAATTGAATCGACATCGGGTTTTTGCATCAAATCAAGAAATTGGCGGGCATAAGCGGACAGACTTTCAACATAACGGCGTTGACCTTCGGCATAAATAGTATCAAAAGCTAGAGAGGATTTGCCCGAACCCGACAAACCGGTAATTACGGTCAATTTGTTTTTGGGAATTTGTAAACTGATGTTTTTTAAGTTGTGCGAGCGCGCGCCCTTGATGTCAATAAAATCACTGCTCATTTTTTTATTCTCCTCAAAGTAGGATAATATATAATAAGGTAAGTAAATAGCAATAGAAAAATAAAATAAAAAAAGGCACCTTTGTTGAACTGTCCAACTTTCGGGGTACAGTTCATTGAAAGGTGCTTTTAAATTTCAACGTCTTTCAATCAGAGATAAATCGAAAGCAGTCTTTACTTCTTCATCAGTGATATCAGAGATATCGCCTTCAATAGTAATAAAGATGTAAAACAGTTTAATACCGCCGGCAGACAATAGGACTTTGCATCCTTTATGGTTAGCTTCAAATCGTTTGATTTTTTCGGCATAAAATTTTTCCCAATAGGTAATGGGTTTAATTGCATTTGCAACACCATAGAAATTGATGGCGTTAATATGGTTATAACTTAAGATAACTCCATAGCATGTTCGATCATTGGCGGCAAAAATTTCTCCGGAAACATTTGTGTCTGGATGTGTTTTTTTAAATAACATCACTGCCTCATCGGCATTTTTAGCTTTTTTTACTTCTTTCAGATACATAACTAAAATAATTTAATATGATTAATAGACAAGGGAAGATAGTAACTTATGGTTATATTTTATGCAAGCATTTTTTTGTAAAAAAATATTGCCAAATTGGTTAAGTGATGTTAGCTTGACTAAAGTTTTTATGTTTAAGAGAAAAATTGATGCGATTGTTGATTCTTTTAACCTTGTTTTTGTTGAGTATTGTTCCGGTAAAAGCATCCGGAATTGCGGTGATAGCCCCAAAAGACGGTGATGAAGCAATATTTACCAGACAGCTTGTCGAAGGAGTGAAAATAGCCGTTGACGAGATTAATGACGCCGGAGGTTTGTTGGGAGAAAAAGTTGAATTGATAACCATTGATGATGCTTGCAGTGAAACTTTCGCTCAAGGTGAAACCCAACACTTGTTTTTAGGCGAGGGAAGCGGTATTAACTTAGTGATAGGTCCTTATTGTGAAGGCAAAAGTCTGGCATATAAAAACAGAAAAGCATTACAGATACTGCCACAACCTTTGGGCAAAGATGATTTTAATGAAAAAGTTTTAGGTGTGCTTAAAATCGGCGGAGAGATTAAATTGCAAGCCGAGGTCTTATTTGCAATTTATAAGGATAAGTGGATAGATAAGAATATTGCCGTGATTTATGATAGTCGCAGTAAACGAACTTATGATACGGCAGAATATTTGCAAAAGCTTTTTATCGACGGTAATTTATCAAATCGTATTAAGTTGTACGATTTGGCCTCATATAAAAAAATGAAATCTCTGGCTAAAGAAGTTGCCGCTTCCGGCAAAATTGCTTACATTTTGGGAAACAAAAGTCAAATTGCCAGGTTAGCCCAGCAACTTCAAGAAAAAAATGAAGATATTACAATAGTTATTGATGAATATCAGGCCGGCGGGCATTTTTTCAAAGAGATGGGAAATTTTGCTGAAGGAACTTATTGGTTGCGGCTTGATGATCAAAAGGCTAATGCCGAATTTACCGATAAATTGATAGATATGCGAATAAAAGGGTATGAACCTCATGGTTTGGGGGTTATGGGCTATGCTTCCGTTATGGTATGGCGTGATATGACCAAAAAGGCGAACAGTTATGATGTAAAATTGCTTGATAATACGGCGGCAAAGGGAAGTTGGACTTTGCCTTGGGGAAAAGTAAAATTTAATGAAGGTAAGATTTCGCGGAGTTGCGGTTGGAATATGTATCGCTTTGAAGATGGAGAATATACACAGGTAAATTGATTTTGCGATTGCAAAAATTAAGGTGCGGTTTATACTGCAGGCAGTGTTTAATTTTTAGATGAAAGTTGAAAAGATATGGCAGGAAGTATCAATAAGGTTATTTTGGTAGGTAATTTAGGTGCTGATCCCAAGGTTAGCAATACCAATAGTGGCGCCAAGATTGTTAATTTGAATTTGGCAACCTCGGATTCGTGGAAAGATAAGGCTACCGGTGAGCGCAAAGAACGTACCGAATGGCATCGCGTGGTGATTTTTAATCCTTCGTTGGCCGAAGTGGCGGAGAGATATCTGCACAAAGGATCCAAAGTTTATTTGGAGGGGCAGTTGCAAACTCGCAGTTATACGGATAGTAACGGTCAAGAGCGTTATACTACCGAAGTAGTGTTGCAAAATTTCTCGGGTAATTTGGTAATGCTTGACAGTAAAGGTGGCGAAAGTGTGCCCGCCGGCGGTAATGATGTGTTTGGTGTGTCATCTTCAGGTTGGGATTCAGCTCCGGCATCTTCATCAGCGCCGATTGATGATGATATTCCGTTTTAGTGGAAGTTGTTTGAAATAACAAAATAAGGCCGGTGTTATGCCGGCTTTTTTGATGATAAGATGGAAGAAAAATCAGTTGTTCCAATGATACTTTAATTTTGTGATATTACCAATGGTTATAATGTACCTTGGTTTCATCATAACGATTTTGCGGTTGTGGGGGATTTTTGAGAGGATAGCCGATGACAATAAGCCCATTAGGGTGAATGTATTTAGGTAAATTCAACAACTCTTGAAAAGTTTTCATTCGCGTCGTATCGGGATAAATACCACACCAACAAGCTCCTAACCCTTTGCCGTGACAAGCTAACAACAAGTTTTCAATAGCCGCTGAAGTATCGGTCAACCAATGACCGGGAGCACATTCCTCTTTTTCATTGCCACAAACCACGATTCCTATCGAGGCATCCTTCAAAAACTTGGCATAAGGGTGAATATAGGCGAGTTGATTTTTCAGCTCGGCATCACTGATTACTACAAATTCCCAAGGTTGTTTATTGCAAGCTGAGGGGGCATACATAGCAATTTTTAAGATATCTTTGATGTCGGCCTCGGATATTTTGCGTCCTTTTTCAAATTGACGCACCGAACGACGAGTTAATAGTCCGGCTTCTAAATACATTGTTATCTCCTAAAAAAATTGGCACTATGTCTAAGATAACCTGTTTCTTACCAAAGGCAACAAAAATTTGACTTTTTATTAATATTGGCTAGAATTGCGGCAAATTTTACTATGAATCAATCTCTAAAAGAAAAGCTTCTTAAGTTCATAAGAGGCTTTTCTTATATGCCGCATAACCAATTACTTTACTAAGGAGTAAAATTCCTGTCTATCCGGCACAGCTGGCAACGATTTA
>ERZ842401.1693-NODE-1693-length-31007-cov-4.700633_pt1 | contig 31007 bp, 26 predicted proteins | sample MGYA00521270_ERZ842401 | MGnify/ENA primary metagenome ERZ842401 (study PRJEB31892, sample SAMEA3878208) | bioreactor metagenome | biome: Moose rumen | place: Sweden | collected 2011-10 | study: EMG produced TPA metagenomics assembly of the PRJEB12797 data set...
GCATTTTCTCGCTGAGGTTAGCCTTCTCGCTTGGCGAGACGGCATATTTGTACTTTTGAATCAGTCGGGCGTTTCGAGGGCGGCAGGCGTCGGCCGAGCCATTGACGGTGACCACGAGCGGTAGCGGGCATTGCACAGTTTCGAAACCGCGCTCGACGCGACGCTTGATGGTGGCGACGCCGTCGGCTACAGTGAGTTTCTCGGCGTAGGTTACCTGTGGCAGCCCCAGCTTCTCGGCTATTTGCGGTCCCACTTGAGCGGTGTCGCCGTCGATAGCCTGACGTCCGCCGATGATGATGTCCACTTTGCCCATGTGCTTGATAGCTTGAGCGAGCGAATAGCTTGTGGCGAGGGTATCGGCACCGCCGAGGGGTCGGTCGGTGAGCACCACGCCTTTGTCGCCACCGCGGTAGAGACTTTCGCGTACCATCTCGGCGCTGCGGGGCAGACCCATTGTGAGAAGGGTAATCTCTGAGCCGGGATAAGCGTCCTTGAGTTGGAGCGCCTGCTCGAGTGCATTCAGGTCTTCGGGATTGAAGATAGCGGGCAAGGCGGCTCGATTGATAGTGCCATCGGCCTTCATAGCGTCTTTGCCCACATTACGAGTGTCCGGCACTTGTTTTGCCAGCACAACAATGTTTAAACTCATACCTTAATGTTTAAAATCTTAAGTCGTTATTGTTATTTGTTTAATTGTCAAGTGTTTGCGCTGAAATAGCGTTATAAAACATGCAAAATTACAAAATTCTTGTCACACGGCAAGTGAATTAACATTCTTTTGCGTTGAGGCATGACTCTGCTTGGCGCTGTGACACCGGTCGCGGGTATAGATCGCGGTATAAACCATCAACTTTGCGACAACGGATTTGTAAAAACTAATTAGCACGAATTATTTTCTTGGGTGGGATCTCGTCCTTAGTCAGATTTCAAGTTCGAGTCCCACATGGTCGCTCATTTTGAGGTCGGCATCCATCACGCGGAAAGACTTGACTGCCGCATTGTTATAGGCATAGTCAAGCATGAATGGATGGTCTTGCTTGAACATATGGTAATAAGTGGGCTGAGTCTCTTGACCAAGAGGCTCGCCAGTGTGCTTGTGGTACACACTATGCAGTCCGCATTGTTCAAGCATTTCGTTGACTTGCCGGATGTCGCCATACTCTTTCGTCCAGTCGTTCTGGTCAACGAAACAGTTGAAGTCACCGATAACGACTGTGGTTTGCTGCAAAAGGTATGGCGCATATTCCTTGATTATCTCCTGGGCGATTTGGGGGTATTTCTTTTTGTCGGTGAGGCCACGGCGTTTTGTGGGCCAGAAGCCCAAAATCAAAACGTCATCGACAAAAAGAGGAATGGCATAGTAAAGCTCGGGGTTGTACCACGGAGCGATATGCCCATGGCCTTTCCTCCAAATCATGCCCAACCCTTTCCATTTCGGCTTGCCGGCGAACTGCCAAGTGATGCCGTTCCACGCCATTTCCAACTCATCAGGAATGACGGCTTGCTCGATGCAGGTGATTTCGGGCACGACGAAAACGTCTGCATCGAGATTGAGCAAACGGTCAATCTTCCATTGCTTGCTATCAGCGATGTTGTAACTTATTATCTTCATATCTATATGGTTTGATTATTCATTAGGAACGTCGTAACTGATTGTCAGCGGATTGTCTTTCAAAGGGCAGTCGGCTGTGGCCGATGCGACTTCTACAAAGTTATTAGAGTCACCTTTGCTGACTTCAATAGATATTTTAGCTTTGGTGTTGGGTAAAGCCTCCGGCACATCAACAAAGGTTGATAGCTGGATGTGTGCCCCCTTCGGAACACGCCTTACAAAGAAATAAGCTCGATGTTCTCGATGCGGTCGAGCGAGTAGATGGCAAAATAGTCATCGGCTTTTTTGCTGCCCTTGTGGTGTGGGCGGTCGAGCTTCACGAGCACGTACCACCGGCGGCGGAACAGCTTGATGCAGTATGGTGAAGCCGAGAACGAGTTGGCCTGTGCCGCGCCATAGCGTCGGTAGGTCATCATGATGCGGCGGTTCTCGCGCATCGCCAGAATCACTTGCCGCAAGGTGTCGTCGCCCGACGGCACGCTCTCCAGCACGATGCGGTCGTGCAGCGCCTTGTTCTCGTCGAGCATATTGCTCACGCTCAACGTCGAGAACAGCCAGTTCTTCACGCCGTCTTCCTCCAGCACGTTCTTGTTCTCGATATAGTAGCGGTAGCCATCGTGTCGGTCGCACTCGATGATGATGCCGAACATATCGAGAATCGCGTCGCGGTGGCGGTTGAACGACGTGCGTGAGAACTCCGCTCCCGTCGCCTCCGGCCGCCGTTTCCGCAACTCGCCCAGCTCGGCAAGCGAAATCTTGCCGTAGCGGTTAATCGTCTCAATGAGCCATATATACTCCTTAAACAGTCCCGGAATCGTCATAGTTCAATAATCGTTTTATGATGTCGCACCCGATATTAACACGGTCGGATGTATCAAAGCCTTCTTCATTTTGAGGAATTTCGATAGTCTTAATAAGTTCATTATTTGACTTGTCAAAGACTTTGTAGCAATCGTTTTCCATTGAGAGATATACTTCTTTGTCTTCTTTGATGACAACAAAAAGCTTGTCTCTTTCCTCGTTGTTATACATTGAGTAGGAATATTCGCCAAGCCGCAGATGGACATTGTTGTCACCATCATTCAGCTCATAGATGGTCTTGAGGAAAACGTCGTAATTACGCCCCGACAACGAGTATTCTGTTGTCATCACTATGAGATTGTAGCGATGATTATTCTTGTCGCCATGCCAGTAATATTTGCCGAAGTGACTTTGGCGCATTGTCGGGTATTTCACGAGGTAGTATCGCCACGACAGACTTGTTGAGTTGCTCAAGAAGTCATCACAAATTGTGTTGAGCACATCAATGTTGAAGTTATCGCCATGTGAAAGCAATTCAACAAGTACATCTTTTGTTTTGGCGCGGTCTTTACTGCGGTCGCCAACGGGTCCGAACATTTCACGCCAGATGCGTGGCATGTCGGGCGAAGCGAGCTGGTAACGGAATGTGTTCACCTGACCATAGTCACCGATAGCGAGCATGGCGCGCCCGATAGCATCGAGGTCGCACCGCAAATTACCATCTTCGTCAATAGGGAACAGATTATAGAAGCGGTCAACCAAAGCGACAATGTTTTCCAAACCAATTACAGTGATACTGCCATTAAGCAGCGGATGGTCTTCAAGACGATAAAGAGCCTCTGCGCGGTCGGGATTCTCGTCTGTCCAATTGCGCTTCTCGATTTCCTCCAGGGCTTGAATATTATTGAAGTGGTCTTGCCCCTCCTTGATTTCCACGATTTTTCTATTGACGATAATGTCTTCGGTCTGCCTGACCAGACCTGCCATTAAGCGATTTCTTAATGCGTCTTCGGAGTTCTCGATAAGGTTATTGAGTGAGCGTAGGCGGCGACGAAACTCATTCTTATCAATGCGGTCTTTGTTTTGCAAGTACAAGACAAAAGCATATAGCAATAGGAAACGAGGCAGCGCGAAACGGCGGCGGTCAGCCTGACGCAAACCGCTATTGCGGCAGCAGTCAGCGAAAATGTCGGTCTCCTTTCCTGCCGGCACTCTATTCTCGGCATGGCCTATAGAGAGAAAGCGGTTAAAGAAGTCGGTCAGGCGTAGCCGGCGGCCTCGCTCATCACGAGGCTGGACTTCAGCCCAAACGTCGAACAATCTTTCGAGATATTCGGCGTTTTCCCGGGCGTTTTCACATTTTGCAGAGAAAAGTGCGTCAATAATTTCAAAGTCTTTCTCAATTTCGCCCTCGCCGTTTTTGAAGCAAATGATGTCGGCGACAAAATGCACATAATGGAGAAATTCGTCATCTATGACTGCATCGGCTTGCTCATCGCCGGTCTGCGAGTCGCGGTAAGGCCAAAGCAAGTCGGTCCAATCCATGTCAATTTTTTGGGAGATTCGTTTTGACAATGATTCGTCCACTTCTTTGAGTGCCAACTCAAACTCCGCTTTCCAGTGCTCAAACTGCGTGAGCGGTTTGCCACGAGAGTTCATCTTGATGTAAAGCTCATCGGTCAATCCCATTTCGTTGATAGGCAAGAAATAGAATGTGATGGCATCATCGGTAATCTTAGGCCAAAGGTCGCTTGTGTTCCTGAATTTTTCGTGAATGCTGTCGAGCATGACAAGCATTGACTGCACGGTGGGGTCACTTTCCCATTCAAGCAGGAACCACGCCTCATCGGTGATTTGTTCTGATATGCTGGGCTCAGAAAAATCAGGGTTGAAATCAACCAATTTCTCGCAGAAGTCACGCGAGCCGGCACGGGTCTCGTAGGAGAAATTTTTGAGAAACGCATATTCCTCGGGCGGTACGGCTTCTTTCTTGGCGATATAGTAATGCAACAGAAATAGCGTTGTCAGTCGCTGCTGACCATCGAGCGGCGTGAGCACGTTCATCTTTTTGTCGTGCAACTTCACGCACTCGATATTGCCGTAAACAAAGTCAAGCGTTTGCTTCTCGTCATCGACCAGTGCTTTGTATAGCGATGTGAGGAAACGCTCACGGATGCGGTTTACGTCCTCACTGGTGCGTCCTTGCGCATAGTCGCGCTGGATGATTGGAATGACGACACCCTCAACTTGCTGGCCGTCTTTCTCCCAACTGAATATGTCTCTGAAATTATGTGGCGTAGTTTGTATCATGGCTGTATCTCCTCTGCTAAATAGTCTTTCAGTTCACGGTTCATTGCTGCAACGTAGGCTTTGCGGTCGGCCACACTCCAGCAGAACATTTGCTTCTCATCGGCACGCTCGGTGTAATACTTCAAGAACACCATGCGTGTGCAGTAAGGGATGTATTCCCCACGGCGATCCATGTCAATAATCATGCGGCGCTTGGCATCGAACAACGAGTTGTTCAACGCCGAGTTCTGGTCTTTGCTCAGCAAAGCCATGTTCGACAATGAGTGTGTAAGGTCGTCACCGCTCTTGTCGCTTAGTGCGTTGAGCACCTTGTCGGCAATGGTCTTGAACATATCCATGGTGACTTTCTCTTTGGCAAGGAAGTCTCTCATCTCGCCGAGTAACGACTGCTTGCGGAGTGCCGCGTCCTCATCAGTCTCGTCCAACTCGCTCACCGAGGTGAGGTGGTTCTTCACCCAGTCGCGCCAAAGTTCCTGTCGGGGCGGCATGTCCTCGGGGTGCTGTGGGTGAATGTGTTCAAGGCTCCACTCTGTGCTATTGTATTTCTTGAAAGGGAATCGGGCCACGCCGCGTTTCATTACCGAGATGACGTTGAACAGCAGCAGGATTCGGCTGATGTAGCCGTAGCCTGTGGCATTGTCATAGCGCAGGTCGCTGTATTTCACTTTGGGGAACTTGATGCTGCTGCGAATCTCCTCATCGAGGTATTGCTCCAACTCGGATTTGCGCATATCGGTGGTTTCATCAACGATTGCGCTCATTTCTTTGTGTCCACAAGCTACAAGGTAGCCGATTTTGTGGTAGAGCGGGTCTTTCTTGAACCATTCCTTGAGGCGGTAGTAGTATTTCAGCACCTCTTTCCAGTATTCTTGCAGGTTGTTTTTCGTGCTGAAATAATAGAAGGTGCTGTAAGAATCTTGTGAGCGTTCATCTTTGGGCACCATGAAATTGAAGATGAGTTCTATGCGCGACGAGTAGTCGCTGGCATTCTCTCGCGTAAGGAAGTTCCAAAAGTCATCGTCGTGCAGCTCCCGCTCGATGGTGTCCCATTGCAGGGCGATTTCCTGCTGCCATTTCTCGGCTTGCACGTTGTCTTCTTTCCTGCAAAGGAAAAGTGCCTTGACCAGCTCAGCGTTGGTCAGCGGTATGCGACCGATATTCAATCGGGTGAATAACGAGATGGCATCCTTGTCCTCGACGTTCTGCACCTCATACCATATGAAGCGCACATTGCCGCCTGAATCTGTTTGGTTGAGTTTCTCATTAAAATAGTCAATGAATCGGCTTGCTATACGGTAACGCTGTTGTTTAATTTCACTCTTATTTTTGAACCACTCGTCAATGGCGAGAAAAGCATTATACATGAAGCGATAGTCGATGTAATCATCGGCATGTTCCTCGGTCATGTTATTCAAGAAGTTGTCTGACCCTTTACGCATCTGATATGATAACGAATAAAGGATTTCAAGATTATCATGCAAGTAGTTTTCTTGAATATATTTGAGCAAGATATAGATAGTGGTCAGCCGTTGCTGACCGTCAATAAGTTCAAACTTCCCATCGTCTCGCTTGCGTACAACGACAGGCTGGAGACAGTACGGTTTATCTCCATTGTCCATAATATCATTCAGGAGCGTTTCTACCTGCTTTCGCTCCCAGCGATAGCCACGTTGGTAACTTGGGATGATAAATTCACCCTCAATCTCACCAACGAGTTTATCTTCAAGCGTTATCTCTTTTGACATAGTTGGAATTTGTAATTAATTGCAAGTCACCAATGAGTAGTCACATAATAATATATGTTGTGTTTTACTGGACTACAAAGTTACAAAAAATAAATGTTTCAGCGTTCATAATTTGACCCAAAAGTTGCAACTTCACGACACAGACCTGAGTGATATGGTATTAGCGAATCCTAACCCTAGATGGAAATTAGTGAAAACAAAAAATCAGCCAATGCGCTAATTGTTAGCTGATTGGCTGAATTTCTTTGTGATCCGCCTGGGGCTCGAACCCAGGACCCCAACATTAAAAGTGTTGTGCTCTTCCTACTGAGCTAGCGAATCTTCAAAAAGCGATGCAAAGGTACTGCTTTTTTTTGAACTGGCAAATATTTTTGCCAATATTTTCTGAAATCCGTCTATAAAATGCTATAAAGAGCGCCGCAAAGCCCTCCTCTATGCGTTTAATGAGAGTCATTTTTATTATTAGAACGGTATCCTGTCGCCATCGGCTGTAGTGTTCTGCTCGGCTAGTGGTGCCGGCTGAGCAGGCTGTTGTGCTACCTGCTGGTTAGCAGCAGGGGCAGTTTCCCCTTGTCGCTGTCCACCGCCAAGCATCTCAAAGGTATCGACATAAACCTCGGTGGTGTAGCGTTTCATCTTGTTCTTGTCCTCCCAGCTACGTGTGCGCAGTCGTCCCTCGAGGTAGAGCTTGGTGCCCTTGTGGATATATTTCTCTGCCACCTCGGCATTGCGTCCCCACATCACGATGTTGTGCCACTCGGTGCGCTCGGGGACCTGATTTCCCGATGAGGTGGTGTAAGCCCTGTCGCTGGTGGCCAGGGGGAACGACGCAACGGTTTGTCCTTGCGATGGATAGCGGACATCAGGGTCACGACCCACATTTCCTAAAAGAATAACTTTGTTTACTGACATAGTTCATATATTTTATAGTTCACAGTTTATAGTTCACAGTTTATAGTTCATAGTTCACAGTTTATAAATCCTAGTTTTACTTCGTCTCAATACAAAATTTTCCTATTCAACTCTTAACTATGAACTGTTAAAACACTTGTGCTTTAAGGGCAAGTCCCACTTTCTCGTGCAGCCCGAAGAGCAGGTTCATCACATGCACGGCATTGCCGGCAGAGCCTTTTAATAGAGCATCGATAACCGACGTGATGTGCAGCTTGCCGTCCTGTGCCGATAGATTCAAGAGGCATTTGTTAGTGTTAGCCACGTCACAATCCTCCACCTTCTGATTCACAACGAAGGTGAAATTATGGTCTTCATAATATTTGTTGTACAAATCATTAATGCTATCAATGTCGGCATGTGCAACGACCTCCACATGAGCCACCAAGCCACGAGTAGAGACTCCACTCTCCTCCTCCAGATTTATATTGCCCGTGAAGTCGCTGTCTAGTGCCTTTACCACAGTCAGGATTTCCTGCTTGATGGAACTGATGTTTACGTTATTATTAAAGCAATTATTGAAATTGACCCTGATGTAAACATCGCCATGAAGCAGACGCTCCTTCGCTAGCGGCACCAATGCCAGCAGCACCGCCATCGCCTCGGCCGATGGGATGAGCACATAGCCATAGCAGTCGTGCACCATAAACTTGCGGTTTATCTCGCACAGGCCATACATTCCTGAACCTTCCACAAAGCCATAGCTTCGCGACAATTCTATAACACGCAACTTTTCATTGCTCGCAAGAGCCTCGTCGCACAATGGGCTGTCGAAGGAGTCGCAGTTGAAAATCAATTCCACCTCATCGGTGAGTGGCTCGCCAAACTCCAGGTCGCACTCACCCGTCAACCCCTTGTGGACTCTCGACAGCTTGCCATGCTCGCTGTGGCTGCTAACCCATTTCACACTCGCGTCGGGATGATTAATTAACAGTCTCACCAGCTCACCCGCAATCTTAGTCTCGCCACCTGTTATTCCTATGTCTATCATAGTATCTTTTGGTTGTTATTACTTTTTTTGTTCTTAACTTGCAACTTGTCAAGCGGCACAAATCTCGAGAAGAACTTCATGGCATCCTCATGGGAGAGGTCTTCACGCAAGATGGCAAACACGGTGTCGGCACCGGCAATGGTGCCTAGTACCTCGCTGGAGCGGCTCATGTCGATGTCGTAAGCGAGACCTGCCGCATAGCCGTTGCGAGTCTTGATCACCGCCATGTGCCCCGAGAAAGCTATCGACACAAAACCCACCTGCTGCTGCACAGTGAGGCTGTTGCGGCCACTCATCAGTAATTGGTCCTGTAAGTCATTGTTGTCGGGGATGATATACATATATCCACCGTCGTTGGTTGCCACTTTAGTGATTTTCATCGCCTTGAGGTCTCGTGAGAGCGTTGCCTGAGTCACTTTGCAACCATTCTTCTCAAGCATTTCGGCTAATTCGTTTTGGCTTCCAATACAGTTCTTCTTTATCAAATTAATGATAAGCTGCAATCGTTCTTTTTTATTCTTCATTGTTTGTTGCGGGTTAGCAATGTTGGTTTCATTTATAGTATTTCTTTTTCTGCAAAGATATAATAAAAATTTAATACAAACCTAATAAAAAAACAAAAATAAGTGTTTTGTTAGTAATTTTATGTCACTAATATTATTTTTGTGAGGTTTCAGAGGAGATTTCGCAAACGTTTGCATTCTATTTTCCTGTTGCGCATAACGATTGTTTTTTAATTTTATCACAAAAATATATAATTTTGCTACACAATAAAATAACACTTTTATGACACATAAACCACACCTTTCACGACTACTGTGCTCGGCAGTGATGGCTATTGTTGCTCTCGCGAGCTGGGCCGAGACCACTTTTGTGGGCGGTCGCACCGACTTCCGCGACGAGACCATCTACTTTGCCATGACAACGCGTTTCTACGACGGTGACTCTGGCAACAACACCTACTGCTGGGACGGTAACCACGCTGGCAACGTCGCCAACCAAGACCCTGAGTGGCGCGGCGACTTCAAGGGGCTTATCGACAAGCTCGACTACATCAAGGCATTGGGCTTCACAGCCATCTGGATCACGCCAGTGGTTCAGAACGCGTCGGGCTATGACTATCACGGCTACCACGCTATGGATATGAGCAAAGTGGACCGCCGCCTCGAGAGCGACGACGTGAAATTCCAAGACCTCATTGATGCCGCTCACGCGCGCGGCATGAAGGTGATATTGGATATCGTCATCAACCATACCGGCAACTTTGGCGAGGAGAACCTGTGCAAGCTCTTCAACCGCGACTACAGCGTGCCGCAGAGCGACCTGAGCCAGTGCATGGTACCCTGGACCATCTCGCAGGGCGGCAAGTTGCAGGACAACTACAGCAACCTGGGCGGCAGCGCACAGTACAGCGACCGCCTCACTAAGATGAAGAACACCGATGGCATCAACCACGACAACCACAATCTGTGGCACCACTATGGCAACTTCAACTGGGATGAACCCAACCGCTGGTGGGCGCAAATCGCCGGCGACTGCGTGGATCTCAACACCGAGAACCCCGAGACCTACAATTATCTCATCAACTGCTACGGCGAGTTCATAAAGATGGGTGTGGATGGCTTCCGCATCGACACTGGCGGACACATCTCGCGACTGTCGTTCAACGCCGCCTTTGTGCCAGCATTCAAGGCACTTGGCGAGCAGTATAAGAGCAAGCGGTTGAACGAGTGTCCGTTTTATATGTTTGCCGAGGTATGTGCGCGTTTCAGCGATGTCACCTACCGCGGGCAGCCTTCGCTCTCGCCCTATTTCTACACCTGGCAGAGCGACCAGTCGCTGCTGAGCCAGTGGAACAGCGACCCAAGCTACTGGAGCGGCGTGGCGGTGTATGAGAGCACCGACCCCGCCACCCTCGACAACCAGCAGCTGTGCCTCGCCGAGCATAACGCCAATCTTAGCGAGAGCGCGCAGCCTCGCAGCACCAATGCCCTGCTCGACGGCAACAACTACCACTCCCCCGACTACAGCCAGGCGAGCGGCTTGAACGTCATCGACTTCACCGTGCATTGGAATTTCCAGAGCGCCAGTCGTGTGTGGGGCGTGCTCGACAAGGACAACCTCTATAACGACGCCACCTTCAACGTCAACTACGTTGAGAGCCACGACTACGGTCCCGACAGCTTCGACCGCTTCAACGGCGGCACCGACCAGTGGGCTGAAAACCTATCGCTCATGTTCACCATGCGTGGCATCCCCTGCCTCTTCCAGGGCGGTGAGATAGAGTTCCGCAAAGGCGTGCGCATCGACGAGGGCACCAACATCACCCTCAAAAACAGCGGGCGCGCCTATTATGGCGGCTACCTCAAGGGAGATGTGGCCACTACTGACTTTGGCGAGTACAGCAGTGCCAGCGGCAACGTGGCGGCGACACTTAGCCGTCCGCTGGTGAAGCATCTGCAGCGCCTGAACAAAATACGCGCCGCAGTGCCCGCATTGCGCAAGGGGCAGTACAGCAAGAGTGGCTGCTCGTCGAGCGGCGGTTACGCTTTCAAACGACGCTACACCAGCGGCGACATCGACAGCTACGCCCTCATCGCCCTCAATGCCGGCGCCACCTTCAGCAATGTGCTTAACGGCACCTACACCGATGTCATAACCGGCAACACCATCACCGTTACTAACGGCACCCTCACCACGCCATCGTTCAGCGGCAAGGGCAATATGCGCATCTATGTGCTCAACGGACCAGGCAAGATAGGTGAGGACGGACCGTTCCTCTACACCACAAACAAGGTCACCCCTACCCTGCTTGCCTATGACGGTTCCGAAGAAGAGGGCGACCCTAACACCGTGTATGTGAGCGGAGGCGGCAGCAGCGGCGGAAATATCGACATCGACAATCTGGAGATTTACACTCCCACCATCAGCGACGACGAGCTTAGCGTCTTCTATGAGACCTCGACATCCAACACTTTCATCACCCTGTGGGTGTGGAACAGCGGCACCAATTTCACCGGCGGGAGCTGGCCTGGCCAGAACGCCAAACTCATGGGCAAGAGCGAAGACGGCACACGACTTATTTTCAAGTGGACCTATGATGGCGAGTTCCCTGCCAACAATATGCCCACCGGACTCATCTTCAGCCAGAGCGGCAGCAACCAGACCGCCGACCTTACTTTTGTAAACCACGGATATTACATCGATGGCGTGTATAACCACACCGTCACCGAGCAGGAGCCGGTTGACCCGAGCGTGGCGACGCTGAGCGTGGACAAGGAGAGCGGCGAGTATATCGACCAGGTGACAGTCACAGTCACATCGTCGTTCACTAACGCCACCATCGTATATACTACCGACGGCACGGCACCTACCGCCTCAAGCCCGCGAGCCACCGGCAGCCTCTCACTCACCTTCAACCAAACGACAACGCTGCGCGCCGGCGTGCTGCACAACGGCGAGGTGAAGAACACCATCACACGCACCTACAAGATACGCTCAAGCCATGCGCAGAAGCTGCACGCCTTCTTCATCGCACCTTCCAACTGGACCAACACCATCTATTGCTGGGCTTGGAACGCACAGCTAGGCAACAAGAACTACACTGGCGGAACCTGGCCTGGAGTAGCATGCAACCTCGTGGGAAGCCATCTCTACAACGGTCTCGACATCTGGGAATGGGATGGCGGCTTTGTGGGCGACGACATCCCCACCGGCATCATTTTCAGCAACCACGGCAGTCCTCAGACCGCCGACCTCGCTTTTGTCAACGGAGCCTACTACAATGAGAACGGCATCGTGACCTTCCCCATAGGCGACGTGAACCTCGACGGAACGGTCACTGCCAGCGATATCACCGAGATTTATAATGTGCTTTTAGGCAACGACAGCACTTACAGCTTCAATGCCGATGTTAACGGCGATGGCTCAATCACCGCTTCGGACATTACAACGATTTACGACATAATTTTAGGCAATTAGAAAAAAAGTGAGTGAAAACTTGCTCTTTTCGCTCACTTTTTACTATTTTTGCAAGTCACGTCATAATTAACTGAATTATTAACCCTATAATTTGTATTCTCTAAATGAAGAAAATCACTACTTTACTTATTTCTCTCGCTTGCGTGGCTATCGCAGCCAACGCTACTGTTACGATCAATGTGCGCACATCTACTGGTGACGCGCCCTATCTCTATGTGTGGGATGGCGGTGGCAATCAGCTCAATGGCGCATGGCCTGGCACGTTGATGGATGCCGAACAAACCTACACCACCACTAGCGATGGTCTGGTTTGGTTCACACAGAGTTTTGAGGAGGATGCCATCAACATCATCTTCAACGACGGCGGCATTGACGGTGAGGAGCCATTTGTCCAAACCTCAAACATCATGGGTGTGACTGAAACCAATTTCTATGTTTTCGACCCAGAAGAGGGCGGATATGAAGATGTTACCAGCACCTACATCACTCCAACTGGCTTTGACATAAACACTCTGCCTAACACAGTAGTTTATGTTGAAGGCAAGGAGTTTGCCTATTTCATCGCTCCTAAGAGCTGGACCAAGTGCAACGTGTGGGTTTGGAGCAACACTACAGGAACCAACTTCACCACCTCTGGAACCTGGCCCGGTGATCCCATCAATTATGTTGGCAACACCACTGATGGCAGTCCAGTTTACCAGTGGATAGGTCCTGACATTGATGAAGCCGACCGCACCGAATTCATCATCTTCAACAACGGCTCGTCTCAGACTGCCGACCTCGACTATGTGGCAGGTGGTGTTTACAACCTATCAGGCAAACTGCTCTACACCGTTCCTGCTGGCGGTGGCAACACCCCAATACCCGGTGACGTTAACGGTGATGGCAACGTTACAGCTGCCGACATTACCGCACTCTACGACATGATGCTCAACAATGACTCGAGCAACATCGTTAACGGCGACCAGAACGGCGATGGCGAAATTACAAGTGCCGATGTCACAGCCGTTTACGATGTCCTGCTGGGCAACAACTAAGCATCCAAGAAACCAACCGCACAACAACGGTTGAGTCGAACATCTATCATGAAGGGCGCACCATTTTGAGGTGCGCCCTTCATGATTGGGGTTCGACGCAGTTTTCGGACACGTCATGCCATCTCCCTACTTATCACTAAGGCTCAACACTACCTTCTTATTCCTCTCTCTCGCAGGGCTTGGTGGTACTTGGCAGCATAGGCTTCGTGCTGGGCGTAGGTCTCGGCGAAGTTGTGGTAGCCCGAGAAGTCCTCTTTGGCGCACATGTAGATGTAGTTGTGCTGCGGAGCATCGAGCACGGCATCAATCGATGCCTTCTCTGGGAGGCAAATGGGACCTGGGGGCAGACCGAAAACATAGTAGGTATTCCACGGCGACTGCACGCTGCAATCCTCAAAGGTGATGCGGCGCAGGGCGAAATTCTTGAGTGCGAATTTCACAGTTGGGTCGGCCTGCAGTTTCATGTGCTGTTTCAGGCGGTTCATATACAGTCGCGCCACCATGCCTTTCTCATCGGCTTTGTTAGTTTCACCTTCCACGATAGCAGCCAAAGCCACCACTTCGTTAGGCGTGAGTCCCAGTTTCTCGGCTTTTGCCTTGCGCTCGTCGTTCCAGAAAGTGTCGCTGAACTTTTTCATGTGCTGCAAGAGCTTGGCAGGCTCCACATCCCACAGGAACTGGTAGGTGTCGGCCATGAAAAGTCCCGTTATGTTGTCGGTGGTCATTCCTAGACTTTGGCACAGCTCCTTATCGTTGAAAGCCGCGAGGAACTCCTCTTTAGGTCGCATGAGTGTCTTGGCAAGGCGCGCTGCGAGGTCTTCCTTGGTGCGCAGGTTGTTGATGGTGACCTTCACCTCATTAGCAGCGCCACTGCGCAGATGCCGGGCTACGCTGAATGCGCTCTCACCCTTTTTGATCTTGAAAGCTCCCTGTCGTTTGCTCAAGTCGGCGTGGGTATATTCAAGCAGCGACACCACCTTGTCGGCAAACTGGTCACTGGTGTTTCGTGCAAGAGAGTCTTTGATAGTTTCTATGTCAGAGCCTTTGCGTATAAGCACTGTGGCGTCTTTGTCGCTTTTTGTTGTTAAATATGGCGCCAAAAAAATCGCTCCCGCTGCTGCTAGTGCCACAAGTGCTACCACACCGCCTATCACCCATTTTTTCCAAGCAGGATTCTTGCTAGATTTTTTGCTTGTTTTTGCTCTAGATGTTGTCTTTTTCTTCTTTACTTCTGCCATTATTATAAATATGTAAAGTTTCGATTGTTGTTGAAAAGCGTTGCAAAGGTAATAAAAAGTTGTCAGTTTTCAGTTGTCAGTTGCCAGATTTTGTTCCTGGCTTTCAAAAGTTATAAGAAAAAAAGCGTGACCTTCAGTTTTCCGCACAGGTTAGTTATTGAGATAAATGACATTTGATAATCAGATAGATAGCTTAAAATGTTTACATTATTGCGTGTCCCATGCAGTTGTTTATTGTTTTTATGTAAAGAAAACCGATCTATATCGATGTTCGTCAATAAGTCTGAATATCTTGAAAAATAGCAAGTTATGCCAATTGCGTCGAAGACGCTGAATGCTTCGAAGAAGCTATTTGTCGTTAAGACCATGCAAGAGGGTCGAAGGCCCTCGCAGCTTGGTCCACACGTCATCTAATGAAAGGTGCGCCGAAGGCGAACTTTATTGCCACTTTATATCTTGACCTTTATCGGTTCATGTCAAGTTGAAGTTCGTCTTCGACGCACCTTTCCCATTGATACACAATGACCAAGCTGCGACCATCTCCGATGGTCTTGCATGGTCTTGCGAATGAAGTCGGGTCTTCGACCCATCCAGCGTCTTCGACGCAAAATTGCGCCCTCTCTTCGGGGGTCTCATTGCGGAAAATAAAAAAGCGTGACCTTATCACTGAAGGTCACGCATTTTATTTAGAATGTTAGGTGTTTGGGAGAGTATAATGAAGAGAACGTAGTATCTCTAAACTCTCACCACTAAACTCTAATCTTTAATTACTTTACAACCTTAGTTGTTGAAGTAGTGCCGTCGGCGTTGGTGGTAACCACGATGTTCACGCCCTTGAATGGACGGTCGCTCACGCGGCCCATAGCGTCGATATACTTAACTGAAACAGCATTTCCGTTGATAACGCTGATGGCGGTGTTGTTGTCGTCCTCAAGAACTACTACCTCAGGAACATTCTCAAGGTCAACGTCCTCAAGAGTCATAGTAACATAGCCGTCCTTCACAAATGCCATGTCGTAGGTAGCGCCCTCAACAGGAGTTACATCCATGCTGTAAGCACCCTCGGCATCGGTAGTGGCGGTGTAGCTGGTGCGGCTCTCGTTTACGGCGAGAGTAACGTTTACACCCTCGATTGGGTTGTTCTCATGGTCAACAACAGTACCGGCAACTGTGATAGTCTCTACTGGAGTCTCGTCCTTAGTATAAACAATTGTCATCTTAGGCAGGAACTGAATCATCTGGTTGTAGCCACCAGTCTCGGCCCACTGTGCGTAGGCGGTGTTGGTCTCCTGGTTCACGCCATAGAAGTAAGTGCGCTGCCAGCTGCCCTTAACGGCTACGAGAGTCTGAACGGCGAGGTTGCCACCTTCGTAGGTGTAAGGCTGGTCCAGTACAAATCCCAACTCAGTGTCGCCAGATGCAAGTGTAGTGCTTGCCACGGTAGTAAGCTCAGTGATGAGGTTGGTGGGAACAGCGATAGCGCTCTCGGTCTCAAAAGCTGTCTCCTCAGTGCCCTTCAGGCTCAGTTCGATAGTTGGAGTGCCCAGAGTCATTGCAGCGCTAGGATAGAACTTCACTTCGGTAATCTTTGCGCCTTCAAGCTCGGTGAGCATGTCGGCAGGATAGAGCATCTGTACGAAGGTGCCCTGAGTGTCGCAGTAGTAGCCGTAGATAGGTGCATACTGGCTCTGGTTCTCGCCATCGCACACGGTCAGCTCAAACTCGTTGGGGCATATTCCATTCAAGGCAACAGTGAATGTGCCGGCCTCGCCGCAGTCGATGGTCATAGTGCCAGTATATTCGTTAAACTCTGTTGGAGCGAAAGTTACAGGAATCTCTACTGACTCACCCGAAGCGAGCTCGGCAGGTGTGTAAGTGGTGCTGAATGGAGCCTCAAGACCGCTGATGGCAGGAGTGAAGGCGTTAAGACCTTTGTTTTTCAGCTTCACGTTCAGAACCTTCTCGGTGTCGATAGTGGTCTTGCCATAGTTGAGCTCATTTACGTTTACATTTGCAGCATAATCTTCCATCTCGGCGGGAGTGTAGGTGAATGTGGTCTGGGGCAGGAAGTTGTAAGTAGTAGTTCTGCTCATCGAGATTTTTGCATCTTGGTTTGCGCCAAGGAAGTTGTTGCTCTTCCAGCCGGCCGAAGTGGTAACGACACATTCAAATACCAAGTTGCCACCCTCATAAACGAAAGGAGTGTCAAAAACATATTCAACTTCGGTAACACCACTTTCGGCAGATACTGCTTCTGGCTTTACTACAGTAAGACCGGTAATGGCGGTGGCTGAAGTGTATTCACTCTGGTCGGTAGTACCCATAGAAAGCTGGCAAACGGCATCAGGAACTTCAGTGAATGTGCCGCTAACATAGAACTTGATGGCAGTGATAGTGCCACCTTGCATGTCCTCAAGCATAGAGGCGTTATAGATTACCTGGGTGGTAGTACCCTGAGAGTCCCAATACAACATGTTCAGGGGAACGGTACTGCTTGTGTTGGAGCCTTCTCCAACGGTGAGTGTCTCGGTAACTTGAGCGCTCAGCGCAAAAGCGCCGGCAACCAAGATTGCCATTGAAAGTAAAAATTTCTTCATTTTTAAATTAATAGTTTAAAATGTTAATAATAAAAGAAATAAATCACAAAAAAGTTTGGTTCTCTTTTGGTTCTTGGGTTTTCTGGGCGCAAAGGTACAACAATTATTCTGATAAAAAAAATAATTGTTTGAAATGGTAATTATTAAGAGAATAGTCGCTAGTCGCGGTTGTAATGCGGCATGTCGTTGGGGATGACCATTGAGATTTCCACCATGCCGGCGACTTTGCCGTTGACGCGCCAAGGCGACTGGTAAATCATTTTGCGCTGGCCGTTTTTGGTGATGGTGTAGGCGTTGATGGTGTCGCTCTCCATCATGTGCCTGATCATCTGTTGCGAGCGTTCGTTGTGGCAGGGGAAGAGGTTTTGCCCCACCATCGACTTGCCGCCTTTGTTGAATGTCTCACGTGATTTCTCGTTCATGTAAATCACTTTACCCTCGGTGTCGCACACCGTTACTGCGCAATGCAGCTGTTCTGCCCAATCCATAGTTTTTAGTTTTCACACAGTGTCGCTTCGCTCCACAATGTGTTAGTTATTAGTTATGTTTTTTTCTAGAATTTCTAGAAATTCTAGATTGTCTAGAACATCTAGTTTTTTAACAATTTAGACTTAATCTCTCACCTTATTAATCAGTGCTCTGAAGTAGCTCACGCCCTCGTAGAGTTGCATGAAGTTACTGGCGGTGGTGGTGTTGTCGAGGTGCTGGCGCACCGCTTCCTCGGGGTGGAACTGCACACCCAGGGCGAAGGGCTTGTCTTTGCGCTCTATCGCCTCGATGATGTCGGTGCCCTGAGTGGGGGTGATGCCGGTAACTTTCAACTCGGTGCCCTCCACACTGCCCACTACCTGATGGTGCCACGACGGCACATTCTTGATTTCATCACTCAGCACGATGCTGTAAAGCAACGACGAGCGGTCAATGACCTGCACGTCGTGAGGGGTGTAGTGGCGTTTGCCGCTGGCGTCACGCAGTGAGCGATGCAGGTTGTTATATTCTATGCCCTGCTCCGAGTAAAAGGTACCTAGGTCCTGAATCATCGTCGCCCCGGACACCACAGCGAGCATCTGCATGCCTCGGCACAGCCCCAGCACGGGGATGTCATTGTCGAGGCAATATGCCATCGTGAGATATTCCGACACGTCGCGCGTGGCATCGCATTCATCGCCGGCGATGCCATGCCACGGCTGAGGCTCGCGGAACAGGGTAGGACTGATATCGTCGCCGCCCAGGAACACCACAGCGTCGATGCCTCGCATCAGCGAGTCGATGGCGGTGCCGTGATAGGTGTCGCGCTTCACAATCTCGGCATATTGCAGTAGCAACACGCCATCGTTGTCAAGATACTTTTTTTGAAGCTCATCGTCGTCATAGTCAAAGCTGCTAGGCCGCATCTGTGGCAAAATGACCGCCACGCCACCAGCCAGCTCGATGGATCGCGCCACCCGGTCGTAGGCCTTGGGGGTAGGCTGCCACGCCATCCCCACGCGCACCTGTGCAAAGGCTGCATCACAGATGCTAGCTAGTAGCACAACAAGTAGTGCGATTCTAAGAATGATATTTTTACTTTTTTCCATAAAAAAGCATTTTTCCACTGCAAACTTACAAAAAAAATACTATTTTTGCATCGTTAAATTATTTATTTTTGAATTCTCGCTTTTTCGAACGCTCGAACGCTCGAATGCTCGAATGCTCGAAAACTCGAAAAATAAATTAAAAAAATCAAAAAGATGGCAATTGAAATTAAATCAATTAAAGGCTATTACTATCTTGACGCTTGGGTGATGTCTCACATCATCCACCAGGCGACAATTAGTTTTTGCCAACGCTATCTTAACAAAGACAATGACCCCGGTGGTCGCCTTTATGACCAGATGATGATGGCGGCACGAAGCGCGCCTGCCAACATTGCCGAGGGGAGTTCGCGTCGGCAGACCAGTCGTGAGACTGAGATGCGGCTTACCGATGTGGCACGAGCCACTCTGAGCGAATTGCTGAGTGACTTCATGGCATTTTCATTGACCTACAATATAGAACCCTGGCCAAAGGATAGCGAGAATTATCTTGCGTTCAGGAAGCTTCAACTTGAACAACCCAATTATGGTGCCGATATCGAGCGTGAGGCATGGCTGCATGTGCAAGCACAACGAAAGCGCTTTGCGCCGTGGGTAGAAAGCGATAACCTGTCGGTGCGTGTCAATTCCATCAAACAGCTGATAAACCGTAATATCTTCATGCTCCAGAAAATGATTTCCCGGCAGCTTGACGAGTTCAAGGTCAATGGCGGGTTCACCGAGGGGCTTAGTAAGGAGCGGTTGACAGCACAGGCGTCGCAGTCTGTAGAGCAAGGCGCGCCAAATTGTCCCTTGTGTGGCAAACCGATGATTAAGCGCACTATCAAACGCGGAGCTAAAGCAGGACGGCAATTTTGGGGCTGTTCTGCCTATCCCGAATGTCAGGGCACGCTTGACACCTGAATTGCATTTCAAAAACTAATTCACTAACAACAAAAAATAAAAACAATGAAAAAAATTACTCTTTTACTTTTGGTTTCGGCACTTGTGTGTCTTAATTCCGGGGCGCAGGGGGTAACGGCGGCTTTTGGAGCTAGCGAGGCTATGGTGCCCTATTATGAGATGGGGTGGGACAGCCAGACCGAGTTCAACACTTGGACTTACAGCAGCACCAGCTCCTCCACATGGAAGCTCGGCAACCCAAGCAAGTCGTTCTCTACTATCGACAGCAACAGCCAGTCGTCGATGATTCTCAATTATGCCGGCGGGCAGAACGAGGTAGCCACCTCGCCCGCTATTGAGGTACTTGACAATAGCCAACTTGAATTCTACTGCTATGCCAGCGGCATTTATCTGGTCTATGGCGCTTGGAAACTTTATGCTATCGTTGACGGCAATTCCACATTGCTCCTCGACCAGTTCCAATGGGCACAGAATGCGGGCTACGACGGTCCCAGCTGGGAGAAATTCACCGTTGACCTAGCCAACTATGCTGGCAAAAGCGTGCAGTTCTCGTTTGTCTATCAAGGCGACTACGGCGAGGATGAGGCTATCGACGGCTTCAAAATCAAGCAAGCCAACTCTGGCGACGATGCAACAATCAATATCAAGGAGGGCGAGAGCGTACACTTCCTTGACATGAGCACTGGCAACGTGACATCATGGAACTGGACCTTCGAGGGCGGCACTCCCACCACCAGCACCGAGCAGAACCCCGTGGTGACATATAACAAGGCTGGTTCATATTCTGTTACCCTTACCGTGGGCGACGGCAGCACAACCGCCACCACCACCCGTGAGGCTTATGTCAACGTTGAAGGCGAGGCACCTGTCGCCAACATCGGTTTGCCCGCTGGTGCTTATCAGTCACCGTGGGTATATATGTTTGTGCCAACTAACGTGCCTCTCACGTTCACCGATGCCAGCACCGGCAACCCATCGCAATGGGCTTGGACTTTCCAGGGCACCGATCTTGCCACCAGCGACGAACAGAACCCAACAGTGACTTATACTCAAGAAGGCAACTTTGGCATTCGTCTCGAAGTGTTCAACGACATGGGCAGCAATGTGTTTGAGACTGTTGACGACGCTATCCAGGCTGGCGGCGAGCAGGAAATCTGGAACATCGCTCCCGAAGAGAACGGCGACCTGATGATGATGGAGATGGGGTGGTATGGCAACTATGCCGGCACCAACTGGCTCGGTATGGGCGAGTTTGCCGAGCACTTTGACGCGCCACTCGCCGATGCCACCATCAGCAAGGTGAACATCTACTTTGGCAAGACTACAGCCGCATCGACCGATGCCGACATCGTGGTGAAGATTGTCGCCGCTGGCGACGATGGCATGCCAGGGGAGGTTTTGGGTAGCACCAGCGTCAAGGCAGGTGACCTTGCCTTCGACCCGACTACCGTCAACGCCACCGAGTTTGTCTTCGACACTCCCGTAAGTGTGAAGGCTGGCACCGAGTTCTTCGCCATGGTGGGACCATTCCCCAACAATAACGGCGATGACATCGCTATCTTGCTGTGCCGCCGCGATGTGGGCGAGAAATGCACAGGCTACCATTTCGTCTATGACGAGGATGCCAACTACAACTACCTCGAGACCGGCACTTGGTACCAGAACGTTGACGATCCAATTTCTATGGCTATCGCTCCCGTGCTCAAGTATGCGGCGCCAACTGCCATCAGCACTGTTGACAGCGACAAGCAGGTAATCTCGCGCACCTACTATAATGTTGCTGGCATGGCAAGCGACAAGCCTTTTGATGGCATCAACATCGTGGTGACCCGCTACAGCGATGGCTCACAATCTGCGACTAAGATAATACGTTAACACTCTGAAAAAAGTGTGCTAGGCTCGTGTCTCGGCACACCTTTTTCTTTTTATTATTGATTAAGAATAAATCACAATTATTTTTCAAAACTCACCTATAAAGAATGTTATGAAACGAACAGTCTTACTATTGCTTTCTCTTGTGTCTATAATGGCAAGTAATGCATCCAATTACCTGCTGGAGTTTGGTACCAATCATTTCGACGGATGGATATATACTCAAAGCATCATCGAGATTAGCAATAGCAACATCAGTCAGGATAACATAAATCTCTATTGGGATTATGCGCTGATTTCCCCCGAGGTTACGGCACCGAGTGCTAAGATTATCACGGTGAATGTCACAGGCCGCACAAAAAGCTACGAAGAACCAGAATACAGCAACGCGCTGGGTAAGGTGTCGGTTCAGTTGATTAACGAGAACGACTCGCTGTTGAATGAGGTGAGATACACGTTCAAGAAAAAGGAGCAGGACCGTAATTTTCAAGTGGACTTTGATGTCACCGACGCTAGCAGTGCCCCATTCAAGTTGCGTCTCTCATGCCCCGATGCAAATATTGAATCGAGGTTCTCGGTGCGAAAAGTGCAAGTTTCGGTAAAGGAATATAACTTGAGTGGCGTGGCTGGCGATGTGAACAACGACGGAGTGGTCACCAGTGCCGACATTACCGCCCTTTATGACTACCTGCTGAACAACGACACCAGCAAGATCATTAACGGCGATGTCAATACCGACGGCGACATTACCAGTGCCGACGTAACAGATGTGTATAACATCTTGCTGGGTGTGATGTGATAACCCTTGGCTTTTGTCGCTTTTTCGCTCTTTTGCTTTAGCTGATGAAAGTGTAAAAAACTACATTCTTACACATCCTCACCACATAGCTCACGCAGTAACACGGGGGCGAGAGTGGGATTTGATGCCAAGATACTCCAGTTGCGGTCGGGGCGGAAACGCTCGGCCCATGCTCCTGCCTCGTGGGCGATGAGCATAGCAGCGCACACGTCCCACTCGTTGAGATTGAGTTCCCAGTAAGCATCGAGAAATCCCGCCGCTACATAGCAGATGTCGAGTGCGGCAGAGCCAAGTCGCCTGAGTCCTCGCACCACTGGCATGATGCGCTTGAAGTTGCCGAGGTTGTTGTCGGGGTTCACGGCTTTGTCGTAGGGGAAGCCGGTGGCTACAACGGCTTTTGTGAGGGTCGGAGTCTCACTGGGAGCGATAGGCTCGCCGTTTAGTGTCGCCCCGCCGCCTTTCACCGCTGTAAACATCTCTCCCAATCGCGGTGCATACACGACTCCCGCCACCGTTTCGCCTTGATGCTTGATGCCTATCGACACATTGAACCACGGCAGTCCAGCACTGTAGTTGGTAGTTCCGTCAAGAGGGTCGATGACCCATTCCCAATCGGGGTTGCCGTGCAAAGATAATCCCGACTCCTCGGTGAGTATCGAGTGGTCGGGATAAATATCGTTAATCATATCAACTATCGCACGCTCGCTGGCTTTGTCGGCGGTAGTCACCACGTCGAAGTCGTTCTGCTTAGTGGCGATATTCAGCTCTGTTGACCTGAATAGCCTGAGCTGAATTTCCCCTGCCTTTCTCACCATTTCCACGGCGTGGCACAGGATTTCGTTATAGTTGCTCATGACAGTTATGATGTGTCACTTCTTGAATATGGGTTTCTTGATGGGAATTTGGCGCTTGAACACTTCTTTAAAGGTAATCAGCGTCTCGGTGCGGCCCAGACCCAGTTGCAGGAACTTGTCGTGGATGAGCTTGAGAAGGTGGTCGTTGTTGTGGGCATAGAGCTTCACAAACATGTCGTACTTGCCTGTGGTGAAGTAGCATTCCACCACTTCGGGCAGTTCTCTTAGATGCTCTACAACGCTTTCAAACTTTGATGAGTCATTAAGGAAGATACCCACATAGGCACAAGTTTCATATCCCACCGACACGGGATTGATGAGTGAAATAGAGCCGCTGATGACACCCATAGAATTGAGTTTCTGTATTCTCTGGTGGATTGCGGCTCCCGAGACGTTACACTCTCGGGCTATTTCCAGGTAAGGTTTACGAGCATCGCTCGAAAGCATATTCAAGATTCTGTAATCGAGGTCGTCAAGTTTTGGTGTTGCCATAGTCTCTTTTGTGTTAGAAATGAGTTGTTTAATAAGTTCGCTGTTAGATTGAGAATGGTAGAATCACTATCCGAAGGAGTAGTTGGGACTCAAAATCATTTGCAAATGTAAGAAAAATTTCTTAATTTCCTACAATTTGTAATGATTTTTTCACAAAGAGTGCTATATTTTTTGAGCGTTTTGAACAATAATGAATCATTTTTGCGATTCACAATACACTAAAGCATATTGTAAATATCTGATTGTGTGTCAAACGTGCAGGGACGATCTCACTCTTCCATATCGGGAGTTTCTAAAGGATTGGAATCCATTATCTGCCAAGCCCTTTGCAGGTCTTTACGAAAGACCACCACACGCATAGTGCCTTGTTGGAAACCCTGCATGAGAGCATTGGCGGTGGAGTCACCCATCACTCCGGCTATCACACCGTTGCTTTCCAGCACTCCTTTCACGATATTAGCCTCAATCGGGCTGTCGTACATAGCGAAAACAACCACATCATCTTCTTTTTCCATAATTATTAATTTAGCTTACATGTTAACAAGCTGACGAGCTGACAAGACAATAGTAGTAGCTCAGCATATAATCAGCATTGTCTCATTAAATATCCTACATTGTGCATTATGAATTGTGCATTATGCATTGTGCATTATGCATTATGCATTGTGCATTATGCATTGTGCATTATGCATTATTATTATCGTCGCTCATCTCGTCGAGGACTTTCTTGAGTTCCTCATCGGTGGCAGTGAGTTTAGCCTTGCACACTTTGAGTAGCTGCAGCGAGCGAGCGGTGTATTGGCTCAAGTTATCGATGCTGCACTCGGGGCTTTGCATCTTCTTCACTATCTCCTCAAGCTCGTTGACAGCCTGAGTGTAGGTCATTTTTTCAAGTTCCTGGTTTTCCATATTATTGTTTTTTTAAATTATTTCTCTATTACGCTTTCCACACTACCGTCTTTCAGTGTGGTAATGATGTGTGCGCCAGGTTTCAACGCGTTGACGCTGGTTACCACATGGCCGTCGCAGGTCGTGAGCGAATAGCCGCGGTTGAGGGTGTTTTGCGGAGAGAGCAGCTGCACCTTGTCGGTGAGCGCCGCGAGTCTCATACGTTGTCGCTCTAAGGAGGTTGCTACGCTTGTTTTGACAACATCAACATAACGCTGAAGCAACAAGTGCTGATTGTCGATGCGCCCCCTAACCACTAAGGGTATAGACTGGGCATAACCATTGAGCCTCAGTCTGCTATTATCAACAAGTTTATGTGCCGCCAGGGGGATAAAGCTGCCATAATAAGAGAGTTGCTCGCGGGCATGCGCTATCGCCTCGCGAGAGGAGGTCACCACCGCTGCCGCCATCTCGTTGAGGCGGTTGAGCTGTGCCAAGCCGCACTGCACGAGAAACTCGGCGGCGGCCGTCGGAGTCTTGACATGGAGCTTCGACACCATGTCGGGAATCGTCACGTCACGGTCATGGCCTATGCCGGTTATTATGGGCAACGGGAACTGGGCTATGTTGGCACCTAAGTCATAGTTATCGAAAGAGTTGAGATCGCTCGTGGAACCGCCGCCACGAATTATCACCACGCAGTCAAACATCTCCTCCACGGCGGCTATGCGGTCGAGTGCGGCAATGACGCTAGGCACAGTGTTCACGCCTTGCATCACCGCCTCAAAGAGGCAGGTGTAGAACTTGAGACCGTAAGCATTGTTATGCAGCTGGTTAAGGAAGTCGCCATATCCCGCCGCTCCCCTAGCCGATATTACCGCAATGCGCTGCGGCACAAGCGGCCACGACAGCTGCTTGTTCATGTCGATGATGCCCTCTTTTGTGAGGCGTGCGATGATTTCCTGTCTGATGCGCTCCATGTCGCCCAGCGTGAACTCCGGGTTAATGCCGTTGATGACAGCTTTCAGACCATACTGCTCATGAAAGTTGGCGTTGACGTTAACCATCACCTTCATTGCCGAGGCAAGATGCTTGCCAGTAACGTGGAAAAACTGAGCGTCAAGTCGCGCGAAAGTGTTTGCCCAAATCACGGCACCGAGTTTCGCCACAGTAGCACCCTGCTCATTCTTCTGTATCAACTCAAGGTAGCAGTGCCCGCGGCTCACCCGCAGGTCGCTGGTCTCGGCGGTGACCCAGCAGTTCTGCACGTCGGGGTCGTACATCAAATTCTTGATGCGCTGATTATATTCCAGTAGGGTTAAAGATTGCGGCATTATGTATTATTTCTTCTTGAACGTGCCTTTATTGATTATATAAACCACTTTCTTTGCCAGATAAGGCTGAAAAGTATTGAAGTCATCACCCATGAAGAAATCGTTGGCACGGAACTCTGCCACCAGTGTGTCGCCTTCGAAGCGCAGCTCTATCATTGTCATCATCAAGCTATTGACAAAGTCGTTTCGCAGATTTTTGGGCATCGACGGCAAGATAAAATCGTCGAATGTGGGCATTTTTATAAACCGCGACGCATCAAGCTCGTGCCACTTACTATCGTAGAACGTGAGACGGCTATCCTTGTAGGGGGTGGCTACGGTTTCGATTACGGCAATCACCGTGTCGCGTTTAGACTTGTGCAGCAGCTTCAGCTCCACGGTCTGCGCCGACGAAGTGGCGATTTTCATATACTCATCTTCAAGGACAAGGACGCGCGATTCCTCGGTTCCCAGATCATTGAGGATTTCGGTCTGGTCAACTCTGCCATAGTTGTTTATAAGCTCATAGCGTGTTGCCACAGCGATAGAGTTGAAAATATCGGCATTCTCCTCCACAAAATACTTGCTCACGCCTTCATAAGCCCCGGCATCCAAAGCCGCTAGAGCCATGACTACCACAATTATAACGTTCAATTTTTTCATTATTTCTTAGGCTTTATTGTGCCGTCGTCGGCAATATCGAGTTTGTTGTCTATAAAATCATCAAGAGTCAGAGACCTTATATCCTTGGGAACCAAGTTGGCTGCATCACGGCGAGGACCGGTGCGGTGACCTTGGATGAAGGAGTGTATCTTGCCCTCCACGAAATAGCCATAGCCATCAAGCTTGGCGACAAGCAGGGGGGCATAGCCCGTTTGTCCAGCAGTGCTCATGCCCAAGGTGCAGAAGTTGCCCAAGCTGTAGGCAATAAGGTGGTCATTATACAGCTCCATGCCACGCGGCACATGAGGACCGTGACCATACACGATATCAGCACCGCAGTCAATCGACAGGTGAGCAAACTGCCTCACGTCGCCGCGGTCCATGCCGTGGAAATATTCCTTGCCCTGCGGCACATGGCGGCATCCGGTACCCTCGGCACCGCCGTGGAAGCACACTATAAGGATGTCGCACTGTGGTCTCAGCCCAGTGATGACGCGTCTCACGGTTGCCGTGTCTTGCGTCTTGAGCGAATAGTCCTCGTGGCCGAAGGCGCAGAAGCCATATTTCACGCCGTTTATCTCTTTGATGCTTGTCTCGCAGTCTTTAGTGCCGGCAACGCCAATGCCGGCATCGCGCAACGTCTTTATAGTTGATTGAATGCCAGCGTCCCAAAAGTCGTAGATGTGGTTGTTGGCGATGCCCATAAAGTCGTAGCCGGCAGCCACAAGCAAGTTAACATATTTCGTGGGCATCATAAACGAGAACGACAGCGGTCCTGGCGCTTTGCGAGTGCTGCCATCGTCAGCAAGCACACCCTCGAGGTTGCCGCACGCCACATCGGCATTGAGCGTTATCTCACGGCTGTCGCGCAGCAAGTCTTTGCCATCATTGTCGGGCAAGATGCGGTTGGGCTTTATTGACCCAAGCATCATGTCGCCATTCATGGCAATAGTCACAGTGCCCGAGATGCGTGGCTTGGCAGCTTGCGATTGCGCCGTTGAGTCGTTAACACTCTGCGAAGATGACTGTTGCTGCTCTGTGGTAGTACCGCCACAGCCAGTTAATGTCACAATGGCGACAAGTGTCAGATATTTAATGAGTTTCATTTCTTGATAGTTATCGTGCCGTCGTCGGCGATATTTAAACGATTGTCATTAATATCTTCTTCAGTGAGCGACCTAATATCTTTAGCTACCGAATTGGTGGTATCTAGGCGAGGACCCTTGTCTCGAACCTGGATGAACGAGTGAATCTTGCCATCAACGAACTTGCCTTCCTTGTCAAGGCGAACAACCAGCAGCGGGGCGTAGGCGGTCTGATAATGCAGTTTCATGCCACGAGGGGTGGCAAAATTGCCTAAGCTATAGGCGATAAGATGACCATTGTATAGCTCTATGGCGCGTGGCACATGAGGTCCGTGGCCATACACAACGTCGGCTCCGTTGTCGATGCACAGGTGTGCAAACTGTCGCAGGTTGCCGCGGTCGGCCTTATAGAAATACTCTGTGCCGTAGGGCAAGTGCCGCTGGTCCAGCCCCTCGGAGCCGCCGTGGAAGCACACAATCACAATATCACATTCTTTGCGAAGTTTCTTGACGATGCGTTTCACGGTAACGGTGTCCTGGGTGCGCAACGTGTAATTCTCGTGACCGAAGGCGCAGAACCCATATTTCACGCCGTTTATCTCCTTGATACTCGTTTCGCAATCCTTTGTGCCGGCAACGCCTATGCCGTTGTCGGTCAAGGTCTTGATTGTCGATTGAATCGCCACAGGATAGAAGTCGTTGATGTGGTTGTTGGCGATGCCCATGAAGTCGTAGCCAGCATCCACTAGCAGCTTCACACTCTTGGTGGGCATCATAAACGAGAAGGAGAGACGCCCGGGGCGCTTACGCGTCTTACCGTTGTCGGCAAGCACGCCCTCGAGGTTGCCGCACGCCACATCCACGCTCCTGATAATAGAATCACAATCAATGAAAATATCCTTTCCATCATTGGGCAGCATGTCATATTCGGGCTTAATCGAGCCAGTCATGATGTCGCCATTAAACGACAAGGTCACATAACCAGCGCCATTATCTTGAGCACTGGCTATTCCTAAACTAGCAACCGCCGCCAAAGTAGCAAGCAATAATCTGTTCATTTTCATGTTTTTATTTTTTATCGAGCATTCGAGTAATCGAGCACTCGACAACTCGAGGAAATACTCTCAACTCTAATCTCTAAACACTAAACTCTAACCTGCACCGCAGGTGCATTATTTATAAGCTTTAATGTAAATCTCCCTTATGTCGTCGGCGGTGTATTCACGTGGTGCGTGCGAGGGGCTTCCGCTCATGATGGCCTCATAAGCCATATCATCGATGGCAGCCATATAATCGTCGCGGTCTATGCCATACTCACGCATTGTGGGCACATCGAGTTTGTCGATAAGCTTCTCCACCTCTTCCACAAATTTCTCGCTGGCATCAATTTCATCCACAGCCTGAATGCGCAGGTAGGTAGCAATGCGGGCAAGGTTGTGACGCGCAGCCATCTCCATGTCGCTCAGGCACACGTTGAGAAGCATGGCGTTAGACATGCCGTGAGGCACATGAAACTTCGCACCAATAGGACGGCTCATGCCATGAATCAGCGTCACACTGCTATTGTTGATGCAGATTCCCGCCTGCAATGCAGCAATCGACATCTCTCGACGTGCATTGAAGTTGCTGCCGTCGCGGTAGGCCTGCGGCAAATAGCGCATGATACGCTTAATGGCACTAAGCGCCAAGGCGTCGCTCAAAGGCTGGGCGTTGACCGAGATAAACGCTTCGATTGCGTGAGTCAATGCGTCGAGACCTGTGGCAGCAGTCACCGTCTTAGGGCAGCCGTTAGAGAAAGTGTAGTCGAGCATCGCCATCTTGGGAAGCAATGAGTTTCCTGTCAATAGCATCTTCACACCGGTGTCCTCGTCGGTGATAATGGTGTATTTCGTCACCTCCGAGCCCGACCCTGAGGTGGTGGGGATGCAAATTACTGGCGGCAACACGGCATCGTCGATGCGCACGCCCTTATAGTCGGCTATTGAGCCTTCCAGCACCGTCATCGCTGCTATCGCCTTAGCGGCATCAAGAGGACTGCCACCACCCAGACCTATGATGAAGTCGCAGCCATTCTCCTTGTAGGCCTCCACTCCATGTTCAACCATTCTTACCGTGGGCTCGCCTTCGATGCTGGTAATCACTGTGTATTTCACGCGGTCGTTATCGAGTGTGCGCTCCAGGCTGGCAATCATTGTGGAGCGAGCCACATTAGGGCCTGTCACTATCAATGCGTGCTTTCCATAGAGATTAAAAACGTTCTCAACCGAGGCAACGATGTTGTCGCCCATCATTATCTTATCGGGAACTTTAAACTGATACATAATTTCTCATTATTTGAATATTAACTGCAAAAATACAAATAAACTTTCACATTACACACGATAATGCGAAAGTTTTATATATCATTGACATTTTAACCCTAATCGGGAACGTGTCTAGTAGTTGGTGATGATGTATCCACCGTTGACTGTGGGGCGCACCTTGTACATGTTGAGGCCCACTTTGCGGTCCATCGCCATGCCGCTGATGGGACCGCCCGAACCCAGCAGCACGTTGTAGCGCGACTGGCACTTCGGGCAGTAGGCCTCAAGGTTCGCCTCGTCAACAGTCACCGTCACTTCGGGGTTGCGTTCCACCGGGCACGCCATGTCAAACGCCAGCGGAGCTGGTCCACCAGTCGTCATGTCCTGACCCATAAATAGTAACACGCCACCAAAACCAGTGTAGGTATTCACATTATAGGGAAAATTCGACGGTATGCCCTTCGCGCGATTAAAGAAGCGGTAGTCGCCCAGCGCATGCACGCCGTAGGTGTTCCACTTGCCATACTCGCCCAAGTCGATACGCACCGTGTAGCCCTTGATTGACTCATTGTTAATCTTGTCGCAACTGGCAAAGCCATAACACACAAGTGCTAACAGCAGTATATTTACAATCTTTAATCTCATAATTTAAGAAGAAAACAAGAGAACGAGAGAACAAGAGAACGAGAGAACAAGAAAACAAGAGAACAAGAGAACGAGAGAACGAGAGAACGAGAGAACGAGAGAACGAGAGAACAAGCCTGGGCGTTGTTGATGTATTGCGCCGCATCAGCGGTGTTCGCCCACTCTCACCTCTCCACTCTCCACTCTCCACTCTCCACTATTTCAGTGGGAATGTGAAATAAGTGTTAGGGAAAGGCTCGTTCTTGAGGGTGAAGTGCCACCACTCGGTGTCGAGGGGCTTGAAGCCGTGGCGGAGCATCGCCTGACGCAAGATCATGCGGTTGCTGAACTGCTCGGCGGTGATTGACCGTCCC
>ERZ842401.1694-NODE-1694-length-30996-cov-6.071200_pt1 | contig 30996 bp, 31 predicted proteins | sample MGYA00521270_ERZ842401 | MGnify/ENA primary metagenome ERZ842401 (study PRJEB31892, sample SAMEA3878208) | bioreactor metagenome | biome: Moose rumen | place: Sweden | collected 2011-10 | study: EMG produced TPA metagenomics assembly of the PRJEB12797 data set...
TAATGACTTAGCTTCTAATTCATTATTATTATAGTAAAAATTTCTATAACTAAAATTATTAGTTACAATTGTAGTTTTAGTATCTACTGGTATTAATTCCTTTAATTCATAATTAGCTGCCTTTACAGGAACAACAGCTAATCCTATTAACAATAAAACTAAATAAAATACTTTCTTCATATTATTACTTCCCTTCTATATAGTCTTCTACTTCTATCCAACTAGTTACTCTGTTACTTTCATTATATACATTTTTATCATCAAATAACAAACAATTTATTCCAACTTCACGAATTACTTGACAATTATACAAATCATCATCAATCATTAATTCAATATTATTTTCTAAACAAGCACTTGCTTTTGTAGGTCCATATGAGTTAGTAATTATTTTATCAACAATAATATTATGTTTATTTAACCAATTATTAGTAGGTTCTAAAACATCAATCTTTTTACTTGTAAGATCACTACTTCTAGCAGTAATTACATATATTTCATGTCCTTTATTCTTTAATCTATTTAAAACCTCACTAACATTATCTTTTATTACAACATTAGTAAATATATCTTTTGTGTATAGAGAAAAGAAATCATCTCTTACTTCTTCATCATTAAATATTATATTAGGATCTATTTTCTTCCTTTTGGCATATTCTTTAGCTAATTGATTAACTATTTCAGCTGTATTACAAACAGTACCATCTAAATCTATTCCTATTCTCATTTTAATTTCTCCAATTTATTAATAGCTGTTTTAATATTATCTACTTTTATTAATTTAATTTTTAAATGTTTAGCTTTCTTATATTTTACAGCAGCTTTATAGTTATCCTTTGGTACTAAAAAGAAATCCACTTTATCCTTAGAAGCTCCAAGTAATTTATGTTCTATTCCACCTATTTCACCAATTGTTCCATCTTCTTCAATAGTACCTGTACCAGCTATTTTATAACCTTTTGTTAAATCCTTTTTAGTCAATTGATTATATATTTCTAATGTTGCGATTAATCCTCCTGAAGGACCTGATTCCATTCTTTTAAACTTAATACTAACATTTGGATCAGTTTTATACTTATTTACTAAATTTAAACCTATTCCTAACATTAATCTATCTTTATACTTATATAGTTTTGCTTTAATAATTTTTTCTTTTTTATTTCTTAATACTTTTATTTCTACTTGATCATTTTCTTCTTTTGTTTGGAAATAATCTTGGTATTCCTTAATAGTATTATAATATTTACCATCTACACTTAAAATTTGATCTTGTACTTTTAAAGGTGTATCAAACTCATCAAAAGTAGCAATTACGTATAGTTTAGAAGAAACTGCTTTAACTGGTTTTTTAGCTAATGTATAAGCCCAGTACTTAGACTTTTCATTAGCTGCGATTAAATCTATATCACTTCTAAAATCAATATCTTCAACACTTTCAGTTTCTGTATATTTATAGTTATCAGCATCATCTCTTTCCCAGCTAGGTATTATATAGCTAAGTGCATAAGTTAAAATAGTTCCCTTCAATTCAGAAACATAGCTAATATTAAAACTACCTTTACTATCATATTTATCTACTACTTTAATTCTACTAGAAACATCACTGGTACCTCCACCAATTACAATATAATAATTTAATGGTATCTGTAATATACTATATAGAAGAAGTAAAATAATAATAAATTTATATTCTTCTACAATTGTCTTTTTTATTTCTGTGAATAACTTCTTGAACATTTTATCACCTTAAAATAATTATAACAAATAAAAGGATTTTTATGAAAAAAAATACTAAAAGTATACTCTTACTTGTCACTTTATTATTATATTTATTACTTTGTCTTATTAATTCTAACTTAGTTATTAATAATATTTTGGATTATTCAATTCTTTTTCTAAAAAGATTATTTCCAGTTAGTTTTATCTTTTTTATTCTCTCTAAATTACTAATAGATTATGGATTATTAGATATTATTTACAAATATTTACATATCAATAGTAGTAAATTATATATATTCATAATTAGTATGATTAGTGGTTTTCCTAGTGGAGCAAAATATACTAAAGATTTATTAGAAAGTAATTATATTAGTATTAAAGAAGCTAATCAAATTATTAAATATAGTCATTTTCCTAATCCTTTGTTTATCTTAGGATCAGTTAATTTACTACTTAACAATCAACTACTTTCTTTTAAAATATTACTTTCAATCATTATCAGTAATTTTATTATTTTTATTACTAATTGTCATAGTAATAATTATTTTCCTAATAATAGTAATAGTTCCTCTTTCTCTACTAATTTAAGTACTGCGATTATTAATTCTTTTAATACAATGTTAAATATCTATGGTACTTCTTTGTTTTTTTATTTAATTAGTTCCTTAATTATTCAATATTTTAGTTTTAACAACTATTTATATATTCTTATTAGTGGATTATTTGATTTAACTAAAGGTGTTTTTTCAACTATTATAATTAATAATATATTAACAAGAGCTTACTTCATCTTAATATTTACTTCTTTTGGTAGTCTATCTATTCATATGCAGGTAAATAGTTTAATTACAAATACTAATATTAAATATTCTAATTTCCTTTTAGGAAGAATTATTAGTACTATATTAAGTTTACTAATTTTTAGTATATTAGTAATATAAAAAGAGATTCAAAAAATGAATCTCTTTATTAATGATTATATAAATGGAACTTTGAATCAGACTCTCCACCTGTTGCTTGATAATTAATTGGACTAATAATTTGAATACCATATCTATTTGATAATTCCGGATGATTAAAACCAATATAAACATTTAAAACACTATTAGTAATATCTATTTTAGTATTAATAAGACTTAAATCTTGAACTACTCTTTCTTTACTAGTACCTTTATCTAAAGTTGTTGAGCCTAATTTAGGAATTGGATATTCCATTACATCAGGAGAAGTATCTAATGTAGGTTTAGTTATATCTATAAATTCATTTGTTGGTCCATATTCAATCATGTAATAATCATCAACTGATTCAGAACCATCAGGATGAGTTGGTGATTTAGCATTTTGTTGAATTATAATAAGTTGTCTTTTAGTACCATCTTTCATTACACAATTAACAGAATAAATAGCTTTGCCAGCTGAAGTACTCATCTTTGATGTGGCACTAGTTATACCAATCTTAATAAAATCATCTTGAATGGTTTTTGTTAAAATGTTTTTATAAGTATAAATTTCTTCTTTATATTGTTCTATTATTCTTTTTTCATTGAAGGCAGAAACAGTTGAATACATAGCTGTTGAAATAGTAGCTATTAAGATAAAGCAAATGATAACTTCAATAGTAGTAATACCTTTATTATTTAATTTTTTCATACTATCACCTCACCTCAATAGTCGCATAAGAAGAATAATTACTATTTTCTATATGTTTGAAACCAACAATTATTCGATATTTAGCACCATTATCAGATGGTGTTTTATAGTTTGGCAACAATTGAACATAATCTCTAAAGCCTGTATTAAAGACTTTCTTTCGGGCCAATTCATTACATGTAGCTTCAGTATTACTTACATCTGCCATACAATTACTTACAAATTGACTAATACAAGTATCTCTATTATCACTTGCACAATTTTCTTCAGCTCGAATAATGGCTCTATTAGCACCTGTTTTTTCATTTCGAGCAACTACCTGTTTAAAGTCAGTTAAAGCTGAAGATGCTGGTGGAACTCCTATTTGGTAACCAGTAACAAAAATATCACAACCATCGCCATTATGATCACAACCATTTACCTCTAAATCATTGACAAACGTTTTACACATCTGTTTCTTTTCATCTGCTGAATTAATATCACTACATTCAAAACGAAAATACCCATATTTATCAAAATTAGCTGCCTTTGCACGCATTTCAGGATAAGTACTACTCGCTGAAACTTCATATTCGGAATCTTCGATAATTCTTTTTATCCAATAAGCAGAGTACTTGTCGTCAACATCATCGTAAACTTCTCTTTGTTCATATTCACCAATTAATGGATAGAAATAATAGTATATCATTGAAAATATCGTCATTAGGAACACTGTGACTACAAGAGTCTCAGCAAGGACGAAACCATTTTTTGGATTTTTTTTCATAAATTCTTTCTCTCTTTCCTTGATATTATCTTAAATTCATTATATAATAATTATGAATAAAATACCATAGAAAGTAGACAAAGGGGTTGAAATGATGGTTCAATTTGATGTCAAACGTGTCCAAAAGGGAACCGAAAGTTTCATGGTGTCTTTTGATTTTACTAAGACTCCTGTTACACAAATAGCTGATTACATTATTATTTCTGCATCTAATCATAACGCTTCCGATATCCATTTCGATCCGCGTGAAGAAGGAATGATGGTCAGATTCAGAATTGATGGTGACTGTCAAGACTATACTTTCGTTCCAAAGGCATATGAAAGAAATTTAACAACAAGATTAAAATTATTAGCAAACATGAACATTACTGAGTCTCGTTTACCACAAGATGGTGCGATAAAAGGTATGTTTGGTGATACATATTTAGATATGCGTGTGTCTGCACTACCACTTAATGAAGGTGAAAAGATAGTTATTCGTATCTTAGACTATACACGTAGTTTACAGGGAATTGATAGTTTGGGATTCCATCCTAAAAATCTTGAAAAGATTAAAAGAATGATGGGTATTCCGAATGGTATCATTCTAACTACTGGAGCTACTGGTTCTGGTAAATCTACAACTACTTATTCAATTCTACAAGGATTAAACAAACCCGAAACAAATGTTATTACAGTTGAGGATCCGATAGAAATGAATATTGAAGGAATAAATCAGGTTCAAGTTAATGCTGAAATCGGTATGACTTTTGCCGCAGCACTTCGTTCTATCTTACGTCAAGACCCGAACGTTATTCTTATCGGAGAGATTCGTGACTCTGAGACTGCACAAATAGCCGTACGTGCTTCTATTACTGGACACTTGGTTTTATCTACAATCCATACCAACAATGCTTTAGCTACTGTTGAACGTTTACTAGATATGGATGTTGAACGTTACTTATTATCTACTGCTCTATCAGGAATCATTTCTCAAAGACTTGCGAAAATGCTTTGTCCTGATTGTAGATATCAAAGAGAAACAACAAAATATGAAAAGAAAGTATTTAAGAAATATATGCATATGGATGTTGCAACAGTTTGGGATGCTAATCCACATGGTTGTGATCATTGCCGTCGTGGTTACCATGGACGTGTTGCCGTTCATGAGGTATTAGAACTAACTGATCAAATAAGAGCTGCTATCAGTAATGAAAACTTAGAAAAAGAAGAATTAGCTAAAATGGTTTATGATGGTGGTACTATTACAATGCTTCAAGATGCTTTGATAAAATGTCTTGAAGGAAAAACTTCATTTGAAGAAGTATATCGTACAATTGAAATTGAAAATGAAGATGATGATAACTATGAAAATGAAATGGCTAATGAAATAAAAGCTACTATTCCTGCAGCAATCGTTGAGACTGAAAGTGATGATTTATTAGATGAATCACAAAAGAAAAATACTGAAAATGATATTTCTAACGTAATTGAAGCTCCTGCTTTCACTGCTGCAGACTTTATGAGTGAAGAAGAAAAGAAGGAAGCTGGCTTAATACCTACAGAAGAAGAGAATGCTGAAGAGAAAAAAGATGGAGAAGAAAAGAAAGAAGCTACTGATAATAAACAACAACCAAAGAAACCTGCAACCATTCAACCTGTAGCAGTTCCAACAGTACCAACAATACCTGTAACTCCTCAGACTGCTCCTGCTACACCAACTGCTTCAAACACTGCAAAGGTTAATGCTGTTCAGCCAATTCAAACGATTCAACCTGTAGCTCAAATTCAATCAGCTACACAAGCTCAGACTGCAGCCCAAGCTCAATCAACAGTTAATACACAACCTATTATTCAAACTGCAGCTCAAAATACAATGGCAACTCAAAGTGTTCAACAAATTAAGCCAATACAACCTATTGCCCAAGTACAAGGAACTATTCCAACACAACCAGTTGCTCCAATTAAAAAACAATAAAAAAAGCTACTATTTAGTAGCTTTTATATTTTCTCTATAATTGAAAATATTTCATCATTTATTTCCTCTATTGTTCTTAATTTCTTATCACGAACGCATTCTATCCTATCCCAATTATATAATTCTGATAATTCTACATATGCATCCTCAGAAGCTTTTAAATATTCTGGGGATTTTTCATGCTCATCAATAGACTCCCTATTATTTCTTAATTCTAATGAATATTCATATGGAACATGTAAAAAAATAGTTTTATCAGGTTTTGGAAACTTTAATAACCAATATTCTAATTTATCAATCCATTGATACATATTAAATCTTTCGTCTTTATCCTGAATTTTACTACCTTGATGAGCTAAATTAGATGTAGTATATCGGTCTAAAATAACATAGTAATCTTGATCAATATATTCCTTTATTTTAGGCATATTATACTTTCGATCGGCTGCATAGTATAAGCATACTACATAAGGATCAACATTAATTGCTCCTTCTTCAAACACACTAGGTCCTAACTCAGGTTTACCTAAATAAGAACCTCCTATTATTTTTCCTGTTGGAGAATCATACATTGGAAAACTAAACCGAATACACTTTCTTCCAGAATCATTCAATCTTTTTTCCAATAAACGTGTTTGAGTTTCTTTTCCAGAGCAATCTGTTCCTTCGACTACGATTACTTTTCCTGCCATATTAACTCTCCTGTCTTGGATTTATCTTTATCTTAAAGGAATTATTTGATATCTCACCTTCATATTCCTTAGATACCCACATTTTAACAGTTGCCTCTTTCTTTCCAGATACTTTTCCAGTATAAGCAACTATTCCTTCATCGCTGGTAACTTCATTAGTAGCTAAATTACCTTCATATGATTCATTATCCATTGTAATAGAAAAATTTACATATTTTAAATCAATATTATTAATTAATGGATAAATAACTATTTGATAAGTATTATTCTCTTCCCCACTAATTAATACTTGTCGAGATTTACTATTTACAATACTCTTACCAATATCATTAGACATACGCTTAATATTATTTATCTTAATTATATCTGTAGTATCATTATTATTAAATGAAATATAGTTAGCTGTTACTTCATTAACACTAGGTTGTAATAAATCAGTACTAAAAATAACATAACTAATACCCAATACTAAAATAACTAGTAATGTACTAATAATAGTATTCTTATATAATTGTTGTCTTTGTTTAATCTGTCTTTTGTTAAGTTTTTTAGTTTTCTTCTTTCTCATACTATATCCCCTTCTAATATAATATTAACAAACGTATTTTTTTAATACAATAAATGTATAAAAAATAAGTGTCTATTAGACACTTATTTTACTATTTTTATCAAATGGAACTAGTAAACATTTCCTACTAGCTAAATAATCACACATATGAACAAAGTTCTGATATTTAGTTTTTGGTTTTTCTAACACTTCATTTCCATTATAATCAGTTGTCCAAGGACCCATATGTGTTTTTATAACCTCTCCCATAAAGATAGCATCATCTTTTGATAAACCTAACTCTTCATATTTATCAACTATAAAATTTGCCATCAATATTGGATGATCAAATCTAGTATATCTTTCTTGAGGATCACCTAGTTTTAATCCATCATGAACTAATAAAGACATTAACATTAAATCTTTTTCATGAGAAGTATATTTATCTCCAATACAAGGATCATTTAATAATTCATAACCAATTCTCATAGCAGCTTTAGAATGTCTAAGTAATCCTCCTTCTCCAAGCGCATATTCTGGATGATATTTACCAGTTGAAGAAGCTGCTTCATGTAGCCAATACTCTGGTAATAAATTAATTATTTTTATAAGAGATTCTTTTAAATCTTTATCTTTTATTAAATTAATCTCTTCTTTAAATATATCTTCTCTACTCATAGTAATCCTCCAATATTCTTAGAATTATTTCATTACTAAGATACCATTTATCCTCTGGTATTTTAATATTATCAACTTCTTCAATTAAGAAGCCATCTTTTATTAATTTATCAATCTTAACAGTATTTTTCAAATCTTTCTGATATTTATTTTTAAATTTACTAAGAGAAATACCAGTAGCTTTCCTAAGATTTAACATTATTTCATATTCTATTAAATCATATTTAGATAATTCAATTTCTTCTAAAACATATTTTCCTTCTAAATATCTATTAATAGACCTAGTATTAGTAATTCTTTTATTATTTAAATAACTACTAGCTCCTAAACCAAATCCATAATAATTATCATTATTCCAGTAACATAAATTATGTTTAGAATAATAACCTTCTTTAGAAAAGTTACTTATCTCATAATGCTTATAACTATGTTTTTTCATTTCTTCACAAATTAATTTATACATTGAAGCATCTAATTCTTCAGAAATATTAGTAGTATTATTAATCTTTAATACAGTATTATCTTCAATTATTAAAGAATAAGTTGAAACATGTTCTATATTAAGAGAAAAGATATATTCTAAATCATTCCTTAATACCTCTAAATCTTCTGTAGGAAGAGCATATATTAAATCTATATTAATATTATTATATCCTAACTTTCTACATAATTTAATTGTATCATCAACTTTACTTTTAGTAATTTTTCTATTTAGAAATAATAAATTATCTTTATTAATTGATTCTAAACCAAAGCTTAATCTATTAATACCATATTTCTTATAAATTAATAGCTTTTCTTCAGTAACATTCTCAAAATTAGATTCAATAGTAAATTCTATATCTTTTGATTTATTAAATACTTTTAAAATATCAAATAATTTCTCTAATTGTTTAGTATTTAGAGAACTAGGAGTACCTCCTCCAATATAAATAGTATCTAAGACCTCTCCTTGATAAATAGATTTAATTTCTTTTTCTAATTCAACTAAATAGTTATTAACTATTTCTTCATTATAATAAATTTTACAAAAATCGCAGTAAGAACAAATATTATTACAAAATGGAATATGTATATAACAATTTTTCACTTTATTTTTCACTTATTTTAGTATATTGTTTAGGTCTACTTATTTTAACAGGTAAGATTGATTCTTTTGAGCAAAAATCTTTTAGAATTGCTTCTTTTCCTTTTAAATACTTTACATCGCTAGGACTTCTTAATAAGTTTTCATCCTTATCCAATGATTTGAATACATTGGTCAATTCAGAATAAGCAATATTTTCACGATAAGCATTTATAAACTCATCATAATTAACCCCTGGGATAAGCATATAAAACTTATCTTCAGAATCAGTTACACGTAAAATATTTCCATTAAAAACATCAGCATCTATATCATCAACAAACTTAGCGTTAACTCCTAAATAGTTTAATCTATTTAACATAAGAAATTCTAAGTTATCAACATCTCTCTGATCAACTAAAACTCTATCTTCTATTTCTTTTGCCCTAATAATTGCATTTGCAACTATATAACTTTTACCTGTTACTAAACCTCTCTTTGTACTATTTTTTTCCATACTCAAACCTCCTAATCTTTTGAAAGAATAGATAAGAATGCTTCTTGTGGTAATTCTACACTACCTACTTTTTTCATTCTTTTCTTTCCTTCTTTTTGCTTTTCTAATAGCTTTTTCTTTCTAGTAATATCTCCTCCGTAGCATTTAGCTAAAACATCCTTTCTAAGTGCCTTTACAGTACTTCTAGATATTATATGATTACCTAAAGCAGCTTGTATTGGTACTTCGAATAATTGTCGAGGAATGATATCCTTTAGTTTTTCAACTATTTCTTTACCACGATTATAAGCAAAATCTTTATATACAATAGTTGATAAAGCATCAACTACTTCACCATTAATTAAAATATCCATCTTTACTAATTTGCTTTCTTCATAACCAACTAATTCATAATCAAATGAAGCATAGCCTTTAGTACAAGACTTTAATTTATCAAAGAAATCAAAAATCATTTCTGATAAAGGTAACTTATATTCAATAGTTACTCTAGTAGGATCAATATAATCCATATTTGTAAATATTCCTCTTTTATCCTGACAAAGCTTCATAATATCACCAATGTATTCAGATGGTGAAAAGACAACTGCCTTTACATATGGTTCTTTAATTATCTTAATCTTTTCAGGTGTAGGCATTTTATATGGAGCATCTACTTCTATTTCACTACCATCATTTAAAATCAATTTATATATTACTGATGGAGATGTAGCGATTATCTCAATATTAAATTCTCGAGATATACGTTCTTCTACTATTTCCATATGTAATAATCCTAAGAATCCAACTCTGAATCCAAATCCTAAAGCCACAGATGTTTCTGGTTCAAAAGATAAGGCTGAATCATTTAATTGTAATTTTTCTAAGGCTTCTCTTAAATCTTCAAACCGACTAGGATCAATTGGATAAAGACCTGAATAAACACTAGCTTTCATCGGTTTATATCCGGGAAGTTTTTCAGTTGCAGGATTCTTCTTTAAAGTAATTGTATCTCCTACTTGAACATCACTTAGAGCCTTAATAGAAGCATATAAATAACCTACTTCACCAGCTTTTAATTCCTTAACTTTCTTCTCATTAGGAGTATCAATAGATATTCCTAATACTTCATAACTAGCATTAGTTTGCATCATTAATATTTCATCACCAACAGATATCTTACCTTCCATTACTCTAATACTAGTAATTATTCCACGGTAATTATCAAATTTAGAATCAAATATTAAAGCTTTTAATTTATCATTTTCTGATCCAGTAGGTGCTGGGATTAATTCAATTACTTTATCTAATAGTTCTAAAACTCCTTCTCCAGTCTTTCCAGATGTCTTAACAATATCTTTTCTGTCAAAACCTAAGTTTTCTAACTCTTCACAACATTTATCTATATTAGCTGAAGGAAGATCAATTTTATTAATAACTGGTATTACTGTTAAATTATTATCAAGAGCTAAATATAAATTAGCAAGTGTTTGAGCTTCTACTCCTTGAGTCGCATCAACTACTAAAATTGCCCCTTCACAAGCAGCTAAACTACGAGATACTTCATAGGAAAAGTCAACATGCCCCGGAGTATCTATTAAATTTAACATATATTCTTGATTATTCTTTTTATAAGTTAACTGTACGGCATTTAACTTAATTGTAATACCTCTTTCTCTTTCAAGATCCATTGAATCTAACATTTGATCTTTAAGATCCCTTGCTTCTATTGCACCTGTTAATTCAAGTATTCTATCTGCCAAAGTACTTTTTCCATGATCTATATGAGCTATTATACAAAAGTTTCTAATATTTCCCTGCATCTCTAAGACCTCCCAAGGGCTAATAAGATTATATCATAAAGAAAGACAAATAAAAAGAAATGACTTAGTCATTTCTTACTTTTTTAGTTTGTACAGCTTTAGATACAATATAGAAACCTACAATTAAAACTGTAATTCCAAATAGAATAATATTTATAATTGTAACTCCTGTATTAGGTACATTTGTAATTACTTGATTACCGTCTTCATCTTCAGATATAGGAGAATCAGGATCAACATCTAAGAAATTAAGTGTATAAACTGCATTAAACTTAGTTGTTACCTCTTCAGGAATTTCCAAATTCGTATCAAAATCTGTGGAACGCATTTGAATTAAACTATACTCTGAAGATAAAACATCATCGTCTATTACAGCGCCACAATTAATACTATGTCTATTAAACAAATCATTTGTATTATCAAATGTAGCAGCTTCCATACCATCATCTGTAGTATCACAAACTGACACATCAAGAATATGAGGATACATTGCACGACTATGTAATTCCATACCTTCAGGTACATGTTTAACTATCTCAGAAACTGCAACTTCTTCCCCAGCAATATTAATAGTTTCATGATAAATAATATCTAACTTAGTTAAAGCTGGGTATTCATCAAAATCCATATTTTTAATCTCATCATATGGAGCAGCTAAGTATACTAATTTGCTCTTATCAGGTATTTCTAATTCTTCAATTTCAGAATAAGCAACATTTAATTCTTTTAAATTAGTTAAGTTTGATATATCTATATCTGCAATATTTGTAAATTGAATTATTAATGACTCTAATGCATTATTATGACTCAAATCTAATTCTTCCATATAATTGGTAGATAAGTTTAATCTTTTTAAAGCAGTTAATGCACTTAAATCTATATCATTGAAATAATTATCTCTTAAATTTAAATCAATTAAAGCAGTATTATGACTTAAATCTAATTCTCCAATTATATTATTATAAGCAGTTAATGCTTTTAACTTAGTATTTTGACTTAAATCTAATTCTCCAACAGAACTAGTATCAACATTCAATTCTTCTAAGTTTGTTAGTTTCTTTATACCTTCTACAAGAAAATCACCCTCACCAATAGAAGTATCGCTCAAATATACTCTCTTAATACTTTCACTACTCTCTGGCAAGTCAATATTATTAATAGGATTATTTGATACGTTTATTCCAATAAGTTTACTATTATTACTTAAATCCAAAGATTCTATATTATTACGAGCTAATACTAAATACTCTAGCTTAGTATTTTCACTTAAATCTATTTCACTAATATCATTACTACTCAATTGTAAATCTGTTAATTCAGTTAATTTTTCAAGACCTACTGTACTCTCTACACCAGCTTCGTTACATTTAAGCTTAGTAATTGTTTGTAATTCTTCATCAGTTACAGAGTCATCATCTTTTTCTAATGTTTCTAAAATACATTGATATAACTCTTCAGATTCAAAACCAGCTTCTTCAGCATCCTTATAATCTTTTCTATCATTAGGAATAACAACTTTCGTAGTTTGAATTGTTAAACCAATTATTAAGATTAATATTAAAGCAATTAACTTATTATTCTTCATAAAATCACTCCTATTATCATTATTATACCATTTTCGAAATAAATTTAAGCAATAATTTTCTAGTTTTACACTTTTTAACAGTTAAAAATACTAATATGTAATATAGCTGTTGTCAAAATAATAATTATTATTTAAAGAATTAACTTTAAAAACATATGAAATAGTTGCTGCCTTCTCAGTATAATTACTTATACTAATAGGATTCTTTTCTATTTCTTCTTTTGTAATATTTTGTTTTGCTTCTATTAAAGTAATATGTCCATAATCTTTATAAATATTAATCTTATATGTAGTATCTTCTTTTGCAGAAGTAGTATAAATAACCTTTTCATTTATAATTAATGATCCATCTACTTTTTTAGTAGCTGAAGTTAATTCCGTATAGTATGGTTTTATAAGTTCTTCTTCCTTTTCTTCCTCTTTTTCAAAAATCACTTTATAAACTTGTTCTTCTTCAGAATATGTTAATTTAGCAACTCCTAAATCATTAATTGTAAAATTAAATACATAGGTAATTTCATCTACTGGTGAAAAAGCAATCTCATTACCAAAAAACCTTTGTAAATATCCTTTAATTTTAGAAATAGATAAAGTATAAATCTTTTGCTTTTTATCAGTAGTTTTACCACTATATAATAAATCTTCTGGTTGAGCATAATATAATGCATAGTATAACTTATCTTGATCAGTAAACTTAGAGCTATTTACAGCTGTTTCTTTTAAGAATAAATCATTACCATGACCATTATCCTTATAAGATACGTATTTATATAATATTTGAACATTCTCGTCACTTATTTCTACTTGAGTATCAACTTTTGGCTTCTCTTTTCCACCACCTAAAATAGCATTACTAATAAAGAATACTAATAATCCAAAAACAATAGATATAACTGCAACTATAGCAATAAGCATTTTTTTATTAACTTTATGTTCTTGAACATTACCATTCTCATCAAAGTCATCACCAATTTTGAAGTCCATACATGCTCACCTCTATTCTATTTAATTTTATCAATAAAACAAAAAAAAAGAAATATCTTTTTAGATATTTCCATTATTTGTTATTTAACATTTTAACAATACTTATATTATTAGTATTTATCTTACTAGTTATTTCTTGAAGTTTTTTAAATTTCATTTTCTTAATAATATCAATTCTATTTGAAACAACTTCCTGATACCTTAAAATATCATCATAAGTATTATTAACTACTAAATCTACATTATCATAAATTTTAACTTCATTAGCAATCCAAACCTTCTTTATTCTTTCAAATGATTCTTCATCAATTGTCAAATCCTTTAATACTCTCTTTATCTCACTAATTAATTTATCTGGTTCAAGAGTAGAAGCCATTAAATAAAAAGTTTTAAAATTACTAATAGCTTCCCATTCCATATAAATAGTACTTAATAATTTATCTTGTCTAACTTTCTCTCTAAATATTGAAGAAGATCCAAAAAGAATTGTAGTTAGCATATTAAGATATAAATCTAATTCCATATCAGAGTTTTTAAATTTCTTTTTCGAAATCTTTAAACCTACAGCTATTTTAGGTATTTCTACTGAACTCTTAATAGTAATTTCTTTTTCTTTGACACTAATAGGTTCATTAATTTCTACTATTTTTGGTAATTCCTTCCTCTCTTTATTCTCTAGTTGTTCTTTAATTATTCTGATTGCTTCTTCTTTAGAGAAATTACCTACTATTAAAATAAACATATTATTAGGTACATAAAAATTATTATAACAAGCATATAAATCTTCTTTAGTAATTTTATTAATTTCTTCAACAGTACCAGCAATATCTATTCTTCTAGGATGATTATGATATAAAGATTCTCTTAATTTCATTTCCAATTTAAAATCAGGCATATCGTTATACATCTTTATTTCTTCGGCAATTATGCCCTTCTCTTTATTAACATTTTCATCAGTATAATATGGACTATTTACAAAACTTAGTAAATATTCTAAATTAGCATTAAAATTCTTATTACCAAAGCAAATATACTGAGTATTATCAAATGAAGTAGAAGCATTTGAATCAGTACCACTATTTGCAAAATAAGTAAATGGATCTTCTCCTGATTCTTGTTCAAACATTTTATGTTCTAAGAAATGAGCTATACCTAATGGTGGCTTATAAGTATCCTTATTATTAGAAAACTCTATCACATCACTACCAAACCTAGTAGCATAGCTAATAAAGTAATTCTTTTTATCAAGTAAAGGTATCATAAATACTTCTAATCCATTATCTAGAGTTTCAATAAAACAATCCCTATCTAGATGTTCTAAACTAATCTTCTTCATGTTTTACCCCCTCTAATAAAAATACTGTATCCATAGTAACTTTCTTTAAGACTCTTACTATTTCATGCTTATTCACTTTACTCATTTTCTTTAATCTTTCAACAATAGGTGCAAGACCTAATATTTCTTCCATTAAGAATTCAGAAATTATCCGATATTCGTCTTCTTCTATTTCTGCAATAGAAGTATAATAAAACTCTTTAGCTACCGCAATATCTTTATCAGTAAATTTCCCCTTCTTTAAATCATTTAAATTTCTAGTAATTAAATTAACAGTCTTAGGATAATTATTTCTATCTATTCCAGCTGTTATTACTAATAAACTATCTAATTTATTAACAAAAGACCTAATTGTATAACAAAGAGAATGCTTCTCTCTAACATCTTTAAATAATTTAGAATCTACTCCACCACCTAAGATTAAATTAGCTAAAACTAAAGGATAATTTCTTTCATAGTCAGTTAATTTATTAAGAGAACAAGCTATTCCTAATTTAGATTGAGTATTATCAATTTCTTCTCCAGCAAACAATCTTTTCTTACGAGGTTTATGCTCTTTTAGATAATAACTAGCTTTTTTCTTCTTAATTCTTTTAAACTTAAAGTGTTTCTTAATTAAAGACAACATTTCTTTTTTATTAAAATTACCTACTACAAAGATATCAACATAATCATTATTAATCATTTTATAATAAGTATCATATAGATTACTTTCAGTAATCATATCTAAGTCTTCTAAATAACCAACCATTTGATAAGCAATAGGACTAGTCTTATCATATACTTCAGCCATTTGATTTAAACAATAACCAGTTGCATTTTCTTTAACTGAATTAATTGCGATTAAAGCATTATTTTTAGCTATTTCTAATTTGTCTTTTTTAAATTTTTTATCTTCAATATCTGGATTTAGTAATATTTCACTTAAAAAAGCCAATGCTTTATCTAAATTACCTTCTTCAGTATACTTATCCATTAAAACTTGGAAATTAAAACTAGTTAGAATATAATTACCTAGTCTTTGATTACTATTAGAGATATCAGCTGCATATAATTCTTCAGCAGCTATTATTAAATCTCTCTTAGTACTATATTTTTTAGAAGATTGTAGTAAAGTATCGGCTAAAACATTACGTTTAGTAATTTCCTCTTTAATAATCGGTGTATGAAATACTACTTTAACAGTAATAGTCTTAAATTTCTCTGTATTAATCATGTGCAAGTTATATGAACCAAGATCCTTTTTGATATAATCCACAAAATCACCTCTGTTTCTTATTATGCCCCTTTTTTTCTAGATTATAGATTCTAAAGCCATTTCAATCATATTATTAAGTGAAGTTTCTCTCTCTTCACTAGTTAAACTTCGCTTATCGTATAAAGAGTCAACTACAGTCATTAAAGCAGTAGCTTCACGTCCTAATTTATTAGCTATATAAAACAAGCCAAAAGCTTCCATTTCTACAGCTAAAAAGTCCATATCAGGAAAGTTATTTCTAAATTTATTTTCATCATCACAGTATAAATCAAACACATCACTAGTAATAGTCTTTCCTACTTTTAAGTCTAACTCTCTTTTCTTGGCTACATTCATAACTTGTCTATTTAATTCAGCAGATGATTGTATAAAATCAATGTCGACTCCATCTAATAATTCATCAAAATAACTCTTACAGTAAGCCCCACTAGATAGAACTACATCAAGTACTTTAATATCTTTATTAAATGATCCACAAGTACCAATACGAATGATTTTTTCAACATCATAAAATTTATATAATTCATATGAATAAATACCAATACTAGGAATACCCATTCCACTAGCAAAAACTGTTACTTTTCTATTTTTATATTTACCAGTATAACCATACATATTACGAACTGTATTAATAAGTTTTGCATCTTCCAAAAAGTTTTCTGCAATATACTTAGCTCTTAATGGATCTCCTGGCATTAAAACTATTTTAGCAATATCTTCCTTTTTACTCTCAATATGAGGTGTTGCCATAAACATACCTTCTTTCTTATCTATTATAGCATATTACATATAAAATAAAAAAGATTTAGATTTACTAAATCTTTATATTTTAAAATGTTCCTTGATATATACCCGCTTCACAAACAGAAGTATCATCTGGTTGCATATCGCAGTACCATTCACCATCAAAAACACCAATATAACCATATTTATACGCATAAACATCTAAACCAGCGCCAGCACAATGATAGATATCATTTTTTGAAGAACAATTTGCTTTACCGAAAGCTTCATTCATAACCTTTTTGTTTTCTTTATAATCAGCATCACTGCCACCTTTAATTGAATATGTACCAGACTTAATCCCTTGATTATCATTTTCATCATCATCAGTTATTACAAATTCAATAAAAGATTCTTCCACAATATCATTTTGTAAATTATGCTTTAAATAGAATTTCCTTTTATTACCACTAGCTTCTTCTAAAGCATCCATAGCATCTTGCGCAGTGTCATAATACTTAATAGCTTGAGGAATACTCTTGCCTACTGTAACAACTGTGTTTTCTTCATCATGAACATCATAACCATCCGCAGTATATTTAACCACTGTAGGATAATCATTATCACTATTTTTAGAATTATTTTTATTGAAAAAAACACTATGAATAAGTAATCCTAAACATATACATACAATTGCAACACATATTAACACTGTTACTAAATCTTCTCTTTTTTTTATATTAACGACTGCCATAGACACACTCTCCTATATTATTAGTATATCTCCTTTTTATATCTTTTTCAATAATATAATTGTAATAATTATTTAATTGTTATTATATTAATGGATTCCTTAAGTGAATCCGTATAAATATGCTCTACTTCTTCAACAATATTATCTTGTGAATACTTGTTTTTCGTTTTAATTGCAAGCTTATTACGATCAAATTCTACTTCCCTTGAAGTGATTTTTTTGATAGATGAAGCTAAAGTTTGTGAATCATTCATAGGAATTAGCATTCCAACATCATCAGTTACTATTTCACCCAATCCTCCAGCATTAGTTGCGATTACTGGAGCTCCACAAGCTAATGCTTCAGCAGCTACTAAACCAAAAGCTTCTTTTCTAGATGGTACTATAGAACAATCTACAATATTATAAATCTTTTGTAATTTATCTTGAGGAAGATTTCCTAAGAAGACTACATTTTCTAAATTTAGTTTTTTAACTTGCTTTTCTAACTCTTCTCTTAATTCTCCATCACCAGCTATTAATGTTAAAAGATTTTTATCATCATTAATATCTAAAGCATCAAGCAAGACATCTACTCCTTTAATCTCTGTTAATTTACCTACAAAAGAAATAACATTATCATATTTATTTTCAATACCAAATTCTTTTAAAACTTCTTCTCGTGTTAATTTATCATCTTTATAAAAAACTTTAGTATTAATACCATTTTTTATTAATCTTACTTTGTCACTCTCACCAAATTCTTCCTCTAATAACTTCATATTATTATTAGAAATAGTAATAATACTGCTAGCATAATCAAAGGCTTCATGAGCCCATTCAGTTCCCCAATTAATGCCTTTTTCCCTCTCATTATTAATACCAATAATATCAGTTCCATGACAAGTAACAACTAAAGGAATTTGCTGCATTTGTGCAATATTTGCACTAATGCCGGATAAAGTCCAAAGATGTTGCCCATGAATTACATCAGGTTCAAAATCATAAATAGCTTTAGAAATATTTCTAAAGAAAACTTCTAAATATTCATTTCTTTCTCCTCTAGTCATATCCATAAAATTATAAGTACTTCTAGGATGTGTACTAAAACATGGAAAATTAAAGTTTACTTGGTCTTCTATTTCTTCTTCATTTTTAAAAAATACCGGATACAATTTAATACCTTCAAACTCTTCATAATTAGCCCTGTTTTCTGGAAAAACAATGGCACATTCATGACCTAAGTCTGTTAAACTTTTAGCTAAATTTGTAGTATAAACTCCACTACCAGAACCAGTTAAAGGAAAATGATTAACAAATAAAATTTTCATAAGACACCTCACTATTATTTTACCCTAATAAATTATTAAAATAAAGAGAAATGAAATCATTTCTCTATTCGTCGCCTTCTTCGCTGAATTGAACTAAAACTTCTCTTGGTTTAGAGTTACCAGTGGCTGGTCCAATAATACCATCTTCTTCTAATTTATCAATCATAGTTGCCGCTCTATTATAACCAATCTTAAATTTTCTTTGTAATAATGATGCTGAAGCTTTTCCGCTCTTAACAACAAAATCAACTATTTCATCATATAAGTCATCACCACTATGACCACCATCAATAGAGTCTTTAGAATTATCTCCACTATCCAATTTAGCTTCATCTAATTTCATTAATGAATCATCATAAGAAGCTTCTTGTTGAGTCTTCGTAAAGTCTATTATTCTTTGAATTTCATCATCAGTAATAAATGATCCTTGAATACGAATTGGTGAATTCATACCAATTGGTAAGAAGAACATATCACCTTTTCCAAGTAGTTTTTCAGCTCCTACTTGATCAAGAATTGTTCTAGAATCAATACCACTACCTACTGCGAATGCAATACGGGACGGAATGTTTGCCTTAATCAAACCAGTAATAACTTCCGTGGATGGTCTTTGAGTAGCAACTATTAAGTGAATTCCTGCAGCTCTTGCTTTTTGAGTAATACGAAGAATTGAATCTTCTACTTCTTTAGCAGCTACCATCATTAAGTCAGATAACTCATCAATAATAATTACCACGAATGGCATTTTTTCCATTGGATCATCTGGATGTTTTTTATTATATTTTTCAACATATTCGTTGTAACCTTCAATTTTCTTTGTACCAGTATTAGCAAACATATGATATCTCTTTTCCATCTCAGCTACCATCTTTTGAAGTAAAACAGCAGCTTGTTTAGGATCAGATACAACAGGACACATTAAATGCGGAATTCCATTATAAACAGATAATTCAACTACTTTTGGATCTATCATAGCAAGTTTTACTTCATCTGGTTTAGCTCTCATCAATATAGAACAAATAATACCATTAACACAAACTGATTTACCAGAACCAGTAGTACCAGCTATTAACATATGCGGCATCTTATTTATTTCACAAACACCAATTTCACCCATAATAGATTTACCTAAAGGTACCATTAATTTCTTATCTTTAGCTGCTTGCATTGTACGACTAGCTAATATTTCATAGAAACTTACTGGTAAAGGTTTATCATTAGCAAATTCTACACCTACTGTACTTTTACCAGGAATAGGTGCTTCAATACGAACATCTTTCTTAGATAAAGCTAAAGCTATTTCACGACTTAAAGTAGTGATTTTATTTACTCTTGTACCACTAGCAATCTCTAATTCGTATTGTGCAACTGTAGGCCCAACATGAACTTCTACTACTTTAGCCATTACACCAAAGCTTTCTAATACTTTTTCAAGTTTTTCAATATTAGCTTCAATCGCAGCATTATCAGTAGAAGTATTTTTATTCTTAGGTTTATTCAATAAATCTAGTGATGGTAATTGATAACTTGGATTAATTACTGAAGAGCTAGTAGTTTCTTTTTCTTCTTTTACTTCATTAGTTTGTGTAGATAATTTCTTTAATTCATCAATGTTTTTAACAACCTGTTTTTCAGCTTCTTCTATCTCATTACCATTACTTATTTTTACTTTTTTATTTGGTAATTCATCACTATCTTCTTCTTTATCACTATGACGATTATTTTTAGCTTCTTCAATATCTTCAAATCTATTTTTTATAAATTCAACAATTGAGAATCCCGTGAATAAACAAGCTCCCCCTACAATAAAGACAATAGTAACTATCTGCATTCCTAAATATGAGAATAATTTTGCAAAAGCAAGAGCAAATACTCCACCAATTAATCCTCCACCAACAGCTACATTATCACCAATATTACCAGTAGCCATAATATTTTGGAAACCAAGATTTAATTGTTTCATAGTTTCTTTAAATACTAAATCAACATTACCATTATTTAAAGAAATAAACTTCCAATGCATTACAATTAATACTCCAATAACAAATAAGTAAAGACCTAACATCTTTGTTGAGAAAAATTCAGGCCAATCTCCTTTAAATAAGACATAAATACCTAATATTAATAAAACAGCTAAAGAAACTAGATAGGCAGATCCTGTTAAAAACAAGCTAAAAGAGGCAATCATTCGACCTGCTGGTCCAAATTTACCTATACCTAAAATAGCTACAATTATAAATAATACAGCATATAAGCCTACTGAAATTTCAAATTTTTGTTTCTTAGATCTTCTTCTCTTTCTCTTTGCCATATAATTACTCCTATCATCACAATCTTATTATACAACACTTTACTATCTTTTTAAAATATTTTAGTGACAACTTTACACTACAAAAAAAAGAGCCTAAGCTCTTGATACATATTTACCATCTGAAGTAGATACGATAATTGTTTCTCCTTCTTCAATAAATAAAGGTACTCTTACTAATAAACCTGTTTCTACTGTAGCATCCTTTAAAGCATTATTAGTAGTATTTCCTTTAACAGCAGGTTCAGTATGAGTAACAACTAATTCAACCTTATCAGGTAAAGCTACTCCTAAGATTTCACCTTCATAACTAGTAATATATACTTCTAAGTTTTCCTTTAAAAGCTTTGCTTGATCAGCTATTTTTTCTGCAGGTATTTCTAATTGTTCATAACTTTCCATATTCATGAAATAATAAACATCATTCATATTATATAAATATTGCATTAATTGCTTTTCAATACGAGCAGTAGCTACTTTCACACCAGCATTAAAAGTTTGTTCAAAGATAGCTCCAGTTCTTAAGTTCTTTAACTTAGCCTTAACAATAGCTGCTCCTTTACCAGGTTTAACATGTTGAGTTTCCATAACTACATAGATATTACCTTCATATTCAATAGTTATTCCATTTTTTAAATCATTTGTACTTATCATTCTATCACTCCTAAATTAAAAAATAAGTTTTTAGCTTATTTTATTTCTTTTCCTTATGTACAGTGTGTTTTCTACATCTAGGACAGTATTTATTCATTTCAAGACGTTCTGTTGTATTTCTTACATTTCTTGGTTCTCTATAATTTTCTTCTTTACATTCACTACATACTAGAGTTTTATATTGTCTATTTCCTACTTTAGCCATGTTCTAATCCCTCCTTACACGTCTATTGGTATTATAACAAACTTTTGTTTATTTGCAAAAGTTTTTTCATATATTTCGCTTTAAGCCCTTAAATTATAACATATTTTAAATAATAATTCAACTAATAACCATACATTTCACTATATTTAGCTGTAATTTCTCTTGTAATATGATAAGTAACTAATGATGCATAATCAGTACTTGAATTAGGATGTGATGAATCTGGAGATGTAACTAAAATACTCATTTTAGGATTATCATATGGAGCATATCCTATAAAAGAACTAGTGATTGTTTCAGTATCAATCTTACCATCACCATCAGTATCAATAAAACTTTGAGATGTCCCTGTTTTACCAGCTGGCTTCATAGCCGGATTCATATATCCTACTCCATATCCTCCTGGAGAATTGACAACGGCAATAAATCCTTCTTTAACACGATTCATATATTCTGGTTTTGTTTCTACTTTATTAAGTACTTTCTTATCTACTTGTTTTTCTAATTTACCTATTGCATCAGTACTACTAGATTCATGAACCTCCTTTAACAAATGTGGAACCAGTCTTTCTCCCCCGTTAGCTATAGTTGAAATATACTGAGATAATTGAATTGGTGTATATGTTTCATATTGTCCCATGACAAAATCAAGTAAATTACCAGCAGCTTTATCTTTAGAGCTATATCCATTACTTTCTACTGGTAAATCAATACCAGTTTTTACTCCCAATCCAAATGAATGATACATCTTACGATATGTATCAAAAGATGACTGTTTAAAAACTAAAGGCATATTATAGTAGTATTCTTGACCATTTACTCTAATAGCTGTTTTAAACTGATAAACATTACTACTTTTAGCTAAAGCTGTTATATCATTAATAATTCCTAAGTTATCAACAGAAGAACACTTAGCTCTTTCAATACCTGCTATTTTTACACATTCATCTCTCATATATTCACCAATATGAATAGCTCCAGTATTATATCCAACTAACATTGAAGCACCTTTCACAACACTTCCTGGAGTAATTGGAGATATCAACAAACTAGTTGTATTGTCAATGATACTTCCATTAACTATTCTTTTACTAGCCATTGCTAGTACTTCACCAGTTTTAGGATCCTGAATTATAACACCTGAATGATCATAATATTCAGTATTTGCTTCAGTCTTAGCCTGAGTTACTTGTTCTGATAAAATTCTTTCTACTTCTTTTTGTAAATTAATATCTATAGTTAAAACAATATCTTTTCCTCGACTACCTTCTTTAACTAATTTAGTCTCATGTGAATTAACTACTTCATAAATATCTTTTTCACCATGTAAATACTCTTCATATTGCTTTTCTAAATAACTAATACCTACTCGATCATTTAAATTATAACCACGTTCTAAATAATAATCTTTTTCTTCTGCAGGAATACCTTGAGTACTACTAGATACTTTACCTAACATAGTTTTAAAAGTATCCCCATAAGGATAAACTCTTTCCCAATCTATTTTGGTATTAAAACCAGTTAGTTTTTCATTATTCTCAGATACATAAGCATATTCTTTATCACTAACATTACTTTTAATTATCTTTTCTTCATAAGTATAGCCTTTATTCATCAAATAATATAAATAAGCTATCTTTTGCTCTTCAATAGAAAAGTTTAAATCTTCTTCTTTAATTCTGCTTATCTTTAACTCATCTAATTCATTCTGAGTCATCTTCATTTGCTTAACTTTTTCTTTTTCTTTATTAGTTACTAGCTTATCACAAAGACTCTTATTTTTCGCAAAATAATATTCTCTTTTAGCTCTATTTGTTAGTTTTTGATAATTAAGCTCAATATGTGGAGATAATTTTTCTGCTACTGCAATCATATCTAAATTAGTAATACCTTTTTGTTTACGATATGTAATTGTCTTTAATGACTTATTATCAACAATAATATTATAATTACGGTCATAAATTCTTCCTCGAGGACTACTAGTACCATTAATAGTACTATAAGTTAAAACAGCTAAATTATCAGTCTGTTCCTTTTTATCTATAACCATAACATCAATAATCTTTATTAAAACTACACTAAATAAAATTAAAGTCACTATTAAAAATAGTGTAAATCTCCCACTAATTATTTTATCATAATTAAGTTTCTTTCTTCTTTTATTCATGTAATCCACCTACTACTAGTTTATCACATATTTTCTAACTTAATTCATATATTTTTTTAAGAGGTGATAATATTTATAAAGACTTAGTTAGAAGATATATTCATCTACTAAAAAAAGATGATTTAAAAGATTTTGCCAGTAAAAATGATATAACTTATACTGATAAAGAATTAAATGTAGTTTATAGTTTTATTATGAAATATTATGAAGACTTATTAAATGAAAACATCAAAGTATTTGAAATTTTAAGGCCTAAAATAAGCTCTGATTTATATAAAAAACTATTAACTTTATATATTGAATATAAACAAAAATACATATAAAAAGAACCTATTGGTTCTTTATTTGATTAATTAACTCTTCATTAAATTTCTTATTTCTAATCATTTCTATTTCATACTTATAAGGAGCTTTATCTCCAACATATGGGGTTTCTAATATTTTAGGAATATTCATTAGTCTATCATTATAAATTACACTTAATAATGTATCAAAACCTATATTACCAAAACCAATATTCTCATGACGATCTTTATGAGAACCACAAATATTTTTAGAATCATTAATATGAATACAACCTATCTTATCAATACCAATTAGTTTATCAAATTGATCTAAAAAACTATTAAATTTAGTTAGATCATATCCAGCATCATGTAAATGACAAGTATCAAGACAAACTCCTAGTCTTTTATTATCAACACTATCAATAATAGTTTTTAACTCTTCTAAAGTTCTTCCTATCTCAGTACCTTTACCAGCCATAGTCTCTAGTAAAATAGTTACATCACCACTAGTACTTTCAAAGACTTTTTTTAATCCTAAAACAATATTAGAACTACCTTCTTCCACTCCTAATCCGACGTGAGAACCAGGATGAAGAACTAAGTATTTAATTCCTAATTCTGCTACCCTTTTTACTTCTTCAGTTAGAAATTTAACTGAAAAATCAAACTTCTCAGGATTACATAAATTAATAATATATGGAGCATGAACAATTACTTTAGATATATCAATATCATTAGATTGCATTAATTTAATAGCTTCTTTAGTTAAATTATTATCAATACTACATCTATTAGTATTTTGAGGAGCCCCAGTATAAAACATAAAAGTATTAGCTCCATAACTTAAAGCTTCTTCTAAACTACCAAGTAATTGACTATTCTTAGTAAAACTAACATGACTACCTATATACAACATAATATCACCATACCTATTATATCAATATTTAAGGCAAAGAAAAAGGATGATTTCTCATCCTTACTATTCAATTACATTACTACATGACAAGTTGTTGGAACTTCTCCTACTGTTACTAAATCAGATCCTGTATCTCTATCAATATAAGTAGCAGCTGCAACACCTTTAAATTGTTCAAAGAATTCAGCTCTATTATCACCATCTGTAGTTGCTACATTAGTTCTACTTAATGTTTCATCATTATTAATTATTAATGTTGGAACTCCATTTGCATCAGCTTTACCAATTCCACGTCCTACTGAATCTACCATCATAACATAGTATTTGTAACTATTTCTGTTATCTTGAACAGTTTTTTCAATAACTACAACTCCCTTTACTTCAGCATTACCCCAAGAAGACTTTCCTCCTTGTTCCATTAAATCCTTTCCAGTATCATCAGCACTATTAAACATAAGTTGATAGAATCCTGTACCTTCAGCTGAAATAATCTTTTCTGATCCAGTAGCACCACATTTTAATTCATCTGCAGCAACTGCATTCTTTACTGCATTTACATAAGCTTTTGCAGTATCCATAAATGTATCACGACGTGAGTTTTCAATTGTTCTTGATACAGCTGGAATTGCAACTAACATTAAGATACCCATAATTGTAATAACGGCAAGCAACTCGATTAAGGTAAAACCTTTACTATTAATTTTTTTCATATTTTTTCTTTCACTCTCTCTTTCTTATTTTATGAATTAATCTTATCATTGTTTTTTTTTAATGACAATAGTTTTTTGTAAAAATTACATGTAGTTTACACTTAGTTAAAAGAATGACCTGGATAATATCCAGCAATACCACTAGGACATTTTGATGAAAGTTTTGTCTTTAGACTCTCTGTTTCTTCAGCAATATCTCCTTTTAATTCATAATTATCAGTTATTTTTCCAATAAAATCAGATTTTTTTTCATATAAACGATTACTATCAACTAAATTCAATCCTTGCATTTTATTATCATCAGATAATTCTACCAAACGAACATAATAGATATATTTATTGTTTTGCCTAGCAATAACAACAAATGACTCATCAGTCATATAAACTCCTCCATTAGGTCCTTTAGAAATATCATCAGTATCATTTACAGCATTTAATCCATAAACAATGCATTCTCCAGTTTTAGGCTTCTCATAAGACTTTAACTTTGTAAACTTAACTTTTGCAGTATCAACCATTTTTATACCATCTGTTTTCATAGCACTTAGTTTACTATTATTTAAAATTCCTGTAACATTGGGGACTGAAATAGCCATCAATATCCCTAATACAACTAACATTGCCAATACTTCTACTAATGTAAATCCTTTACTATTCATACCATCTACCTCTCTACTATCATTATAATACAATTATAGCACAGATTTTATAAATGCAACTAGTTTATTACTTTTTTTAAATTGCTTATTTCATTGATACTATTACTAGTAAAAGTTTCTTCCTTAAATAAATTATCATATCTAAATAAAACAAAACCTTTATAATTATTAATATTTCTAGCTAGTATTACTTGTCGCATTAAAATATTATTATTTTGAACCCATTCTCTTTTTCCCCCTTTTGCAAACTGATCTTCCATACCTACTTTATAAGCTGCTAAAGCAATTAATAAATCCAAATTATCTCTCTTAATTAAACTTTGCCACTCACTTAAAGCATCGGGATAACTTTTTGCTTCATTAATAAAGCCATAATAAGCCTGGGGAATAATAAAATCTATGTAGTTTTCTTCACTCATCCATCTTTTTACATCAGCATAGTTTTTTTGATAATTATTCTCAATATTACCATCGGGAGATATACCAAACTTTATACCTTTCTCTTTACATAAATTATACACTTTTAAAATCATTTTGTTTACATTATTCAAGTGATATTCTTGTAAAGTTATTTTCTTATGATTAAATATATACTCTTCATAATCTTTCTTATCAATGTCATTGCTAGGATAAAAATAATCATCAAATAATAAACCATCTATTTGATAGTTTAATACTTCTTTTACTCCGGAAACAATTAACTCCGTAACCTCTTCTTTAGCCGGATTAAAATAAATCCCATTATCAACATAAATAGTATCTGTTCCTAGATACTTATAAGCTGGATTATCTTTAGTTATTGAATTAATACTATTAGTTGTCTTCACTCGATATGGATTAATCCAAGCATATAGTTTCAAATTATTTTTATGAGCTTCATTAATAAAATAATCTAATACATCATAAGATTTACCATTACTAGTAATATACTCACTATAAGGAAATATTTTAGACTCATAAATAGCATCTGAAGATACTCTTACTTGAAGAATTATTGTGTTTAAGCCATAATTCTTAATATTAGTAATCATTTTATTAATATTTTCTTTACTTTGTTCTTCACTATAATCTCTAATATACTCACTTAATTCAATATAACTGATAAATACTCCTTTTATTTCTTCTTTAGTATTTTGTTTATTAAGACTAATAAGTACTATTAATAAAATAATTATTAATAATATTTTCTTCATAATTATCACCAATAATAGTTTATTTTATTAATAATAAAAAATTTGTCATACTTTATCTTTTTCTATTAAAAATAAACTATTATCTTTATAGAAACCATAGAAAATATCTTTAAGATTTATCTTTTCTTTTACTAATTCTTTATATAGCCAATCTTCTGTTTTATTAATAGCTTTTAAAACATCTTTATTTACTTTACTATCAACTATTACTGGTAAAGGATAATCTCCTACTTCTTCTCCATTCTTTTTAAAAATAGCTAACTTTCCACTAGTTTCTAGAATAGCATATTCTACATCAATCAGTGACTTAATAGAATTAACTCTTAGTTGAGTTAATAAATCATCTAAATTGTATCGTTGTTTTTTCATTTCTTTAAAGTTAACTTTTCCATGATCAATTATGACTGATGGTTCTCCATCTAATATTTTTCTAATCGTAGAATTATGTAATGATATTTTAGCTATTATAATTTGAATTAATACTAAAACAATTATTGGTAATAGAGATACAAAAACACTTTTCTCATAGTTTTCTATTGAGATAGCTACCATTTCAGCTATAAAAATAGATACAATAAAATCCATTATTGATAATTCACCTATTTCTCTTTTACCCATAATTCGGTAAAAGAAAGATACAACTGTATAAAAGAAAACACTTCTAAAGAGAATTATTAAATATTTCACTATCGTCACCTATCTATATTATGAACTTAATCATATTTTTTTATGCTTAGACATATTTTTTAAAGAGGTGATATCTATCAAGTATCTTAAATACTTACTATATACAGTAATTACTATAACTATTATATTATTCATAATTACTCTCTTAAACTATTATAATCTTTTTCCTGATTACTTATTTAAACTATTTAAACTATTAACTATTCTAATAACTATTTCTATTAATAGTTATCTACTTGGGAATAATTATCAAAATAAAAAACATTTAATTGGACTAAAATTTGGATTATTAATTTCACTAAGTATCTTTATACCTACAATAATTACTCATAATTTTAAAATTAAACTCTTACTTTATTACTTAATCATAATAAGTATTTCTACTATTAGTAGTTTCTTTAGTAAAAGAAAAAATATGTCTACTTAGACATATTTCTTTTTCTAATTAATACAGTTCCAATTATCATAACTATAAAAATACCTGTTATTATTAAGATATTTCTACTATCATTATCTTTTACTTCAATAACCTTTTCTTCATCACTAACTAGTAATAATGAATTAGAATCATATTCACATGTATCATCCTTTGGGCAATTAATTTGTCCAACTAAATATAAAATATCATTAGAAAATTTAAAATCCTCAATATCATAATATTCATCTTGAATCTTTTTTATTTTATTTTTAATTTCACCATCTAAACCAATTCTTACAACCTCTAAATTAGTATCAACATTATCATTAGAATAAGCTAATAAATATTCTTTTATTTGATTATCTTTCTTTATAGGTATCATTTTAATTATTTTATCTCTATCTATTGGAACATCACCAATAGTTTCCCAATAGTTTTCATTACTAGAATTATAATTAATTAAATAATAACTAGCTGTTCCTTTTGAAAGTTTAACCTCTGTAGTATCACCATAGATAATAAATCCTTCAGATGCTTCTTCTAAATGATAAATTGAACTATCTATTTTTTCATTAATAATAACTTGATTATCTCCATAAATATCAAATCTAACTAATTGAATATCTTCAGTATCCATCTTTTTCATAATTGTAACATAACCAACTATTTTTTGATTATTAATTACTTTCTCAACATCAAGCATATTAATAGTTGGATATTCTTTTTGCCAAATTATATTTAAATCACAATCTAATTTTAATAAATAACCCGTATCATTTGTATTAGCAATAGCTATATATCCATCAATAATACCTTCATCAGTATATGTTTTTTTTATCTTTATAATAGTAGTACTAAAATCTTTCTTTTCAACTACTTTTCCTTCTAGAGATAATTTAATAAAAATCGTATTACTTAGTTCTGTACTAGTAGAATGCATAGTAATAAGATAACCATTAATCTTACCTTCAGTATCATAACTATAGTTTAGTGAATCTATATAATCTCCGTTTACAGTGTCATAAATATATTTCCATTCTATTTCAGTATCTTTATTATACTTAACAATTATTACTCGATAATCTGCTTCTTCATCATCAGTTTTCTCTTTAAATAAAATACTTCCGCCAACAACTTTTCCATCTTTTTTTCCATCTTTATCATATGAATCAGTAATATAATTAAATTTTTCTTCTTTATACTTATTCATAGAAATAACTGTATCTTTAGCAAAAACACTAATACTATATGTAAAAATCAATAATAAACTTATTAAAAAAATAGTCTTCTTCATAAAGCACCTCTATGTACTAATATTATAAAAGAACAAATGATTTAAGTAAACTTAAATCACTTTGGTCGTCTCCTTCCAAATTTCCTGCTTCCAAGAGGAAGTAACCTTCCTTCTCCACAGGCTTAAATTCCGATGGTCGCCACCGTACTTTATTTTT
>ERZ842401.1695-NODE-1695-length-30928-cov-19.354096_pt1 | contig 30928 bp, 33 predicted proteins | sample MGYA00521270_ERZ842401 | MGnify/ENA primary metagenome ERZ842401 (study PRJEB31892, sample SAMEA3878208) | bioreactor metagenome | biome: Moose rumen | place: Sweden | collected 2011-10 | study: EMG produced TPA metagenomics assembly of the PRJEB12797 data set...
GTGCATGGTGGAAAGGAGAAGGACGGAACGACTATAGACGTGACAGATAGCGGAGCATCTTGCATCGCTATTCAACATCCATGTCGGATGGCCACCAGAATTGTTTCAGTTCATTGGTGATGTCATCCCAATCTTGCATGGTGAACCGAGGGAGCAGCGAAAGCCGTCCAAGCTCGCTTGAAGACGGCTGAGTCGCGTCCGAGGAAGGCGAAGCCAACGTACCCATTCCCGACGTTCCGTCGCCTACCCATAGCCTTTCTCATCTGACCTTCCTCCTACTTACTCTGACGGAACAGCCAATCCCTGACGGCGGCAATCTTGTAGCCGTAGTCGAACGATGCCATGTGTTCCATTCCCTTGCCTGACTCTGGTAATACTGTACCTTTCTCAAACTTGATGAAGTTGATGCTATTACCCTTGGCTATCAGTTCCTTTGTCAAACATTCCTGTTCTGCTGACGGCAGTTTGGCACTCCATGATGCTGAGTCAATACGGGCATTGTTCTCCTTCAACACCTCTTCCAAGTCTCTCATACCGCCCGATGCCTTCTGATCGCCTCCGGCCACAATGTAAAAGAAATGCTTCTTGCCGAAGTCCTGCATCTTCGACGTGTCCCACTGGCTGCTGACGAACAACGATGCTGCAAAAAGGTCTGGATGCGTAATATTGAAGTAAAACGACATCATACCGCCCATAGACTGGCCTGTGGTATAGAGACGGTTGGTATCCACATTGTATTCCTTGCAGACAGCATCAAGCAGTCGGATAGTCATCTCCACCTCATCGGAGGTACTCCAGTCGTCCTGCACTGCCCATTCTGTGTATTGGGGCACCAATACGAATGAAGGATGAAGCTTTTGGTCACGGTCGGATGCGAACTCCAGTGCACCGTAACCCTGAGTGAGTGGTGCTGTCACCTCCTTGCCTACGGTGCTGGCATCTGCCATAAATAGCACCAAGGGGAGTTCCTCGCCTGTCTCGGTACCTTCTGGAACAAGCAGGTTATACTCCATCGTCTTGCCTGTCTGTTCGTCGTTGAAGGTGAGTTGCTTGAACTTCTTCAGTGTCTCATTCTTCAAGGCAACAAACGTGCTGTCTGAATCCTTGTTGATACTCATGCCGCCACCTTGACGCGGTCCTCTCTCTCCACCCTTTCTCTGGGCGCAGGCAGTCAGGCACATCACTCCGACTGCCAACAAAAACATTACTTTCATATTTTCTTGGAGTGTTTCGAGTCGCGGCTCTGGTCTCTGCCAAGACCTTTTTAAGTGATTTATATTATGTATTTGTTTGCTAAAGTGGAATTTAGTAATCCGTCAACCTACCATAGTCATTCCATTGGCCAAACATTCGTCCGGCTTTGGTCTCTGCGATAAGATGCGATAGTCCTCGTTCATAAATACCTTTGCCCCAACTCTTGTGGAACATCAGATTATAGGCGCGAATCCGTTGGTAGAGAGGTGGAAACGACTTGAACGTCGACCATGCGCGAACCGACTTCAGGGCGGCCTCTATATCCTTGTCTATCTTGAAACTGCGGACATCCATGGGTGGTAGTACCTTTCTCCCTGCATCGGTCATCAGTCCTAATCGCTCCAGCCTCCTGACACGCTCTTTGTTCAACTCCGTCCACGGACTGTTTCGCCGACGTGGTGAGAATCGCTGCATCGGCACGCCGTCTATCTGACGCACAGTACTGTCTATCCATCCGAAGCAAAGAGCCTCTTCCACTGCATCAAGATACCAGAACTGCCGGTCGTCCACCGGGCATCCCCGTTTTACACGGATCCAGCACTCGCTTTCGCTGTCGTGATGTGCTTCAAGCCATGCACGAAAATCAAACCTGTTGGTGATGTTGAGGATGTTGTGAACTTCCATAAATTCTTGCTTTTGGCAAGCGACTTACGTCGGTTTCCGATTTATCTGATTAAACCTATATCCTTTTAATTACTTTGGCTGGAACGCCACCGACAATAGTGTTGGGCTCAACGTCTTTTGTGACCACTGCTCCTGCCGCTACTACGGCTCCGTCGCCTATAGTCACTCCTGCCAACACCGTGGCATTAGCTCCTATCCAGACGTTCTTCCCGATGTGGATGGGAGCATAGCTCATGCTCTGACGCTTGGCAGGGTCAAGGTCGTGGTTGAGCGTTGCCAGCACGACATTGTGACCGATGAGTGCGCCCTCGTCAATGGTAATGCCGCCTTGGTCCTGGAACTTGCAGCCCATGTTGATGAACACTCGCTCACCAACAACGGTGTTCTTGCCGCAGTCGGTGTGGAACGGTGGGAACATGCTTACCGATTTAGGCACCTCACGCCCCCAAAGCTGCTCCAGCAATGTGTGCAGTTCCTCTGGCGTATGATACTTACCGTTAATCTCTGCTGTAATCTTCAATGCCTCCTGCGACAACTGATGAAACATCTGATGGACTTCACCGCCACCAATGACGGGCTTGCCTGATGCCATATAGTCACGAAATTCTTGTATGTTCATTGTCTCTTGATTTCTTTAGATTCACATTCCCATGTTTAAGCCAACACTTATTCAGCCAAATACTTTGACCGAATAGCCTTTGGAAGTTTTGATGCTATGAGCTGATAGGACTCTCGAATCAATCCCTCTACAAACGCATCGTCCAACTGCTCATAATAAACATCGCTCCAGTGCGTCTTGTTCCAATGATAGGCTGGTGTCACAGAAGAGAATTGTTCTCTAAGTTCGATATTCCTGTCTGGAGATAGCTTCAAGGCAATTCTTGAAACTCCATCCTTCATGTCATACCTGCCACCGCCTAACCATAGGCAGACGAATATCTTTCCTTCCAAGCGGAAGTTAAGAATGTCTTCGCCAAATGCTTGGTCTTCGGTCACTCCTGCGAGTGACAACGTAAACTCTCTGACTTGCTCGATGTTCATACCCATTCAAAGTCGTCTTTTCCGGCACCGATTTCAAAGTGATACTTCGCAATGCCTAAGTCCATCTGGGTGTAGCCAATCATGGAGAAACCTTTGTTGGCTCGTACCTGATGGCGGTTGTTTTTCATGCCAACATATTCAAACGAGAACTTCTGCTGATTCACAGCAGTTGGGGCAAGCAAAGCTGCTTCAACACCTTTCTTGAACCAAGTAGGAGTGATGTCGCTTGCATTGCTCACATCCACAACGCTCTTGATCTTATGAGAAACACCCTGTGTCTCTCCATAGCCAAGAGCAATCATGCAGACGAGCTTTTCGTCTTTACCAACATGGTACGCCGCTGGAACCTTGCGGTACGAGAGTCCTACCCAACAGGTGTTGAGTCCCAATGTCTGGGCAAAGAGAACGAGTTGCTCCCCATAGTAGCCCACTCGCTCTTCAAGGTCTTTGGCCTTTTTGCCAACCATCACAAGATAGTTCTTTACTCCACTGAACGAACCATACGACAGCATTCCTGTGAATGCCTTCGTCTCGTTCTGTACCAGCTGAATGTTTAGATTGCCTGTCTTGTTGCACTCCATGATTTTATCTTGGAGAGCAGCAATGATGTCGGCAGGTATTTCCTTGTCAAGGTACTTCCGTACACTATGACGTGCAGATATGGCTTCTGGTAATGTCATTCCTTTTCCTTTCTTATAATAGGGTTCTTGCGTTCACTCCATTTCTTGATGGGGCCAGAGTGGGGACCGCGATTGAGTGTAATGCCGTACTTGCGCAATACTCTAAAGATGGAACTCTTGCTTTTGAATCCACTCACTGCCCAGATGTCATCTATTGCATGACCGCTGGTATACATGTTGACGATTGTGGTTTCTCGTTCCTGGCGAGACTTTGTTGCCTTTGTTTTAGTCTTGACAGTACGTAGACGCATAATGTGAGTTGAAGCCTTGCGCAACGTCGCCACCTCTGCGGGTAACGAGCCGATGATGTCGAGGAAGTCAGATGTCTTCAGCGCAGGGAAGACTTCATCCTTGGAGTCAAGCCGGTCGTGTATAGAAATGATTCGAATGACCTTGATGCGGCATAGTTCAAGAAAGAATGACAGTTCCCTTGAACCGCGAAGCGCATTGCTGAACTTACTCAATACCAGTTCATCACCTCGTTCAAGTTTCATGAGCAAAGCCTTCCATTCGGGGCGTAGTTTCTCGTCCTCGGTCTTCTCCTCAATGATTCTTACACATCCGTATTGTTCCATCCATGCCTTGTCTACAGAGATGGTGTCGTATGCTTCTGCCAGAAAGATGTAGCCAACTTTTGCCATGTTGATGTTCAGTTTTATGATGGGCAATACATTAAAATAAGCCCTTTATCGACCGCAAAGTTACGCTTTTATTTTCAATAATAATCATACTCGAATGATATTTGTGGATTTTTAATACTCCACGATTCGGGTGTTAGAAAAGTCGCGAGTATGAAATAATAATATATAAAGTATCATTTATAATAATACTTAAACTTACGGTAACTTTGCTTGCAATAAGATTTTAATCCTTACCTTTGCACTCAAAATTGATACAAATAACGTTATGTACAACAGAAATTCAACGGCTTACATGAATAGTTTGAGACTCTACTCAAAGATAAAATGCAATCAAAAGAAACAAAAGGCAAACAAAAGAAATCATACTCGCATTTTAGCAGCAATTCTTGCCACCTTGTTAGCCATCCTCTTGCTGGCATCATGTGCCAGTGACAACGAGAAATATCATTTCAAGAACAACGAGAATGCACTGTCATCCTATCATGGATTCCTTTACGACCTGCGTTCCAGAAAGTCGTTGACTGGCGATGAAATGACATCCGTAATGAGCAATTGGGTTGAACTCCGTGATACAGTGTACAACTTTATCAGCAAAGATTCGGCTTTCCATGCGCATGCCTACCTGCCAACGACCTTTTTCGTGATACATGATTCGATAAGGACAGAGATGTACCGTCTGGCCGTTGGTCAGGATAGGACTCTAAAAAATGTTCTTCGCGTCAAGAAAGCGACTTCTATATATAATAAGGAAAAAGACATCCTTACCTCCAGCAATGCCGCCAACACATTCTTTGTATCGCTTGACAGCCTTGATATTTGTAAGGCAGACAAGGGGCAGACTTTGGTTCTTTACCGAAAATTCCTTGCCCAAACCGACTGCGATAGTATAAAGTCTCTCGGTTCACTGAAGACACTCTTGTCTGCCGAGGATCGTCTGTTCCGAACCTTTCTGTCGCATATCAATGAGTATGTTGGAACACCCCTCGCAGATATAACCAAGGAAACTGAACTTCTCTGCAAGGGCATATATGGCAACGCTTCAAGAGGTACACTCGATGCCAAAGACGTGATGGTCTATATGTCCATGCGCACTAACCGTCGGCTGATTCAAAACACGACAGCTTGTCTTGAAAGCATCAAGAGACACGACCGTCTGACAGAAGCGCAACAGGAGGCTTTCTTTTGGATGATGATACAGCCTTATGTGGCCATTGATGATTTTGGCATGGCCGTGCTCACACCTGAACAGGAGAAATTGTTACTTGGCTATGCTGATGACATCCATCGTCTGGAGCGGACGCACAAACTTGGCACCAGGTCAAGAACTCTTTCTGATATGTGCCACTTGATTCTGAAACTTTACATATCCACGCTTTAACCCCCAAAACTATAATGATGTTACAGGAAGCAGTAGAAACTTTCAAGACGCTTGCGCCACTTCTTTTGCCAGAACTCTTTGCCAAGGCAAAGTCTGGCGAAACAGACATTGACGATGAAATGGCAGCCATATCATACGTCCTCGAAAAACCGTATGACATGGAAGATGTGATGAACATGTTTGAAGACCAGATGGAGTTGACCATTCTCTATCACTTCATCCCTTCGCAACACACGGACTTCGGTCACCAGTGCTGTGCCTATTCCAATGCGAACTTCGGCCACATGTTCAAGATACATGCCACAACGGCACCATCTGGCATGGTTGAGACACTGACAGTCACAGTGTACGGCTCGATGGAAACCATGTGTACAGATCTGATTGAAGACCTCGACCGCCATGAGGGGCGTGGGATGTTCAGACACAAATTGCCAAAGGAGGTCATTCTGGTTGAGTTCTGCTGACGTAACCACGGACGATGCACATAGAGACGATACAGTATATGGTTAACATGATCAATGAGCGGAGTGCCTGGCTTATGGCAGACTACAGCCCAAGGCTAACCCCTTATACACTGATGATAGATGACCACGTATCTGTATGTTATAGTCCTACGCTGACACTAAAAGTGGTCATGCCGGGCAATGGCTATCGCAACCGCCAGAAATGGATGATTCCAGAATACAGGCTCAACTCCGTTGTACGCATATTGGCCAAAGATGACGCTGCCTTCAGCCAAAGATTGTTGCATTGCCGCATAACCAGACAAGACGTGGAACGTATCATTCTCCATGCCACCTATAATCTGGTCAATCCTCAGCTTGAAGAATAGAATACAATAATGTTTAATCTCAAAATACACCAAAGATGATACTGACATTTATTCACTTGGTTCTTGTCTCGGTAATACTTATCGCACCGACCTTCCTGTACAAGAACCGCTCACGAAAGATGATTTCTTTCTATCGTCACATGACCTACAGCGAATACTGCCGCATGTTCTATGCGAAGATACTGCTGCTTGCGCTCATTCTTTTTCACTTCGTTTGCTATTGGACGAATCCCGGACAGCCGGGTGTGATGGGTTCCACCGTGCTGATGTTCTATCTTTTCTCAACCAAGCGAACCCTTAACCTGCTCATGGACGTGCGCAATAGTCGTTCCATGCTGGTGTTCACCTTCACTGCTGCACTGGCATTGCTGTTCATACCATACATGTACAGCTTTGGTGTGACATTAGGTTATATCCTTCTGGCAGCAGTGTTCTATCCTTCCAAAAAGATACAGGACGAGAAAAGTGAACACAAGGCATATCCTACCTATGAGGAATTGCAGGATGACACCATTCGGAATTACTACTCATAAAAACCACGTCATGTGGACACTCGATGTTCTGAAAACAGTCTGCCCACACACAGATTAGTAACTAACAAAAATAATGATTGAAATGGATAACAAGAATGAACAACTGTTCGAGCTGGAAACTGACACAAGACTGCTCCAGTTCCTGCGGTCAAAAAATAGCGACCGCTTTACGAAGCTCGACGCATTCTGCGATTTGATTGGCAGAATGAATGAGCAGTCAAAGAACTGTTCACGGGTTGGAATCTGCGGATGCTCGCCACTCAGCTATGGCGAGTTCACAGGTTCCATATCTGAGTTGGCCAATGACTGGCACTGGCATCGGGCCACGGTGCGTTCCTTCCTCGATGGACTGGAAAGCATGGGCTTACTGAAACGTAAGTTGGATGGGCGCAACTATATATTCCAGTTGCGAAGAAACAGCGGTCTGTTTGTGCCAGTCGCCAACCCCGATGCCGTCCGCGACTTAGGTTATCTCCTGTTACAGCACTGGGACGAATACTCGATGCCAGCAGATGTACTGGCTAAGTACTTCGAAGAATACCAGGCCATACTTGTGGAATGCTATAAGGGAACCGATCTTGCGGATGACCTGGCAGAGGATATGGCCGAGACCATTCTCAGTGCTTTCTGCCATCTGGAATTTTCAGTATTCAATGACCTTTCATGGGATGATGCCATTGTGCAGAAGGTGGCAGCCACGTTTAGAGGCAGCGAAGCTTGGTCGTGGACGAAATGGATGCGCTACTTGCAGTACCTCGACCTGACACTTCTCGGCGCGGATTTTCCCGAAAAGGAAAGCCTTGAAATGAGTGATTGTAATGGTGGCGTCCAGCCTGATTTTCCCGATTCAGACATGGCACTGCTCCGTGAGCTGTTCTATGCCGTGAAAAAGCGTGGTGAACAAGCTGACATCCACTCTACGGAAACTGATACACAAGCACCTTCCTCTCCCCTTCCTTCTAAAGAATGAATATGATGCTTATAATCTGTAGACAATCAATGCTTTTTATTAGCGACCGTGGGGCAGGCCCGGAGGCTGATAGTAACTTTTAGCGCGAAGGGCTTGCCCTTGTCGGGACACCAGGCTTGCCTGTTGTCCACCCAACGGTAGGGAGGGGCAGCCTAATACCCCTCAGACCAAAAGGTCGAGGGAGAGGTGTCCAGACAAGTTAGCAAGCTAAGGACAATGAATAATGAATTTAGTAACCATACGTGCGTATGACTAAAGCAAAACAGGTAATTGACTTCCGTGCGTCGAAAGGATTCACGAAAGCACAAAGCGATGAGCATCTGCGAGTGCGCTCTGCCAAAAGTCTGCAACATGCATTGGCGACAGGCAACTACGACCTGACACGTGAGCACTTGAACTTCGAGATTGTCAAAGGCGGTAAGATTCAGCCAGTGGATAAGTCCAAAAGCATCCCGCAGCGTATCGTCGAGAATCTGGCGGCACGTGGTATCAAAGACCCGAATGAGGGATTGTCAGAGCCACGTTTCCGTACCGTTGTCAACTTCATCCTTGGCGGCAGCCGGGAACGGATGCTGGAACTGGCCTTCGGTGACCAGACGGTGGATGTGGCAAAGGGTGCTGACAATTCTCACCTGAAGCGATGCCGTGATATTGAACAATGGGCGAAAGACATGTACTACTTCGTAAGTGACAGATATGGTGAGGAAAACATTGCCGCCTTTGTCGTACACTTGGATGAGCTGAACCCACACGTGCATCTCACCCTTCTGCCAATAGACAAAGATGGTCGCTTCGCCTACAAGAAGATATTCGCAGGGAAGGACAAGTTCGAGTTCAAGGCCCGTACACTGGCCATGCACGATGCCTTTGCCAAGATCAATGAAAAATGGGGGTTGGAACGTGGCACGAGCATCACTGAGACAGGTGCCAGACACCGCTCAACGGAAGAGTATCGCCGAATGCTCGACGAGGAGTGCTCCACGCTGGAAGAAAAAGTTGCCAATCACCGAAAGGTTCTGTCGGGTCTTCAAGCGGAAATCTCTCTGGCAGAGCGGCGGGTGAAAGGCCTGACTTCAATGGTTGCCAATCTTGAAAGAGAGCGTGAGGACATCGAACACGAACTGGACAGCATGGCTTCCGGCATGTTGGATAATCCACATGGCAATCTTTCCAATGAGGAGAAGATTAAGGCCTTGCGAGAGAAACTTGCCGACATTGATACGAAACTGGCAGACAAAAAACAGAAACTCTCGGAAGCCGAAGACAAACTGGCCGACCTGAAACGTGAGGCAGCTGATGTACAGGAACGAACCGAAGAACTGAAACTCGAAGCGTCACATGCTGCAACCTCTGTACAGGAACGCATCCGCGATGAAGTGACCAAAGCTCTTTATGAGAATGTGGTCAGTGATTTCAGATTGCGTCTGCCTCAGATGACGGATGACGTGCAACTGCAGTTTGACGATTCTCTGCTCATGGACGTGGCTGAGCGAGGCAACCATATCGTGTCTTGTGCTATGATGCTGTTTGCCGGATATGTGGACGAGGCAACGCAGTTTGCCAAAGGACATGGCGGTGGTGGCAGCGGCCCATCGACAGGATGGGGACGCGACCCAAAGGATGACGACCGTGAATGGGCGCATCGATGTGCCATGATGGCAACGAAGATGATGCGTTCCGGCTCAGGCCGCAAGATGAAGAGATAGCGGTTTGTCCAAGACGTGCCACTTTCTGGAAGTAGTGTTGAATGTCTTGGCAGCATACCAAAGTGGATAGCCGTCTCTTTCAAATCAATCTCCGTATTGCCACCAGGCAGACAAAGAGGCTCAATACATTGCTCAAAATAAGTAACACCAAAAGTAAATCAAAAATGAAGAAAAAGATTGCAATCATGTCCATGCTGTGCCTGGCACTTACCGCTACGGCATCTGGACAGCATCAGAGCGTTGATACGCTCGTAACTCCGTCAGTTGAACTGGCAGAAAACATGCTTCAGCCATTGAAGCCATCTTATCTGAAAGATGGGGCAGGGGCTTCACTGTGGGGCCGTAACTGGTTCATTGAACTAAAAGGAGGACCATCGGCCTTTCTCGGCTCTCCTTTGGGTTGTGGCGATGTATTCGACCGACTCACTCCTGCATTGCAGATAGGTGTCGGGAAATGGTTTACGCCAGCTGTTGGTGGCCGTGTCGAGTTTCAGGGATTCCAGTTCAAGAATGCTGAGTTCGCCAAGATGAAGTACCAGTTCGTCCACGCCGACTTCATGTACAACCTGACCTCATGCATTCGCCAGAACGAGCTTGGCCTTTCCAAGTGGGATGTGATACCTTTCCTTGGAGTCGGTATGATACATAACGCCGACTGGCGGGCTCATGGCAATAGTGGCCATCCGAGTGGCAGTCATCCATTTGCTTTCTCCTATGGTATTGAAGCAAGATACCGCGTTGCTGACCGTATTCATGTTATCACAGAACTGAGTGGAATGACCACCATGAAGAACTTCGATGCCATAGGCACTGCCAGCCGCTTTGGTGACAACATGCTGACACTATCGGCAGGTCTGTCCGTCACTCTTGGCAAGGTCGGCTATAAGAAAATCGTCGATGCCAGGCCTTATGTTGTCCAGAACGAATGGCTCATAGACTATGCCAATGGCTTGTCGGTTACCTGTCATCTGTTGTACGAGCGTGTACATGCGGATGAGCAAAGCCTGGCAGAATACCGCAAGATTCTGGAGATAGAAGGGTTGCTCGAACTGTACAAGGACAAGTTGTCAGACAAGAGTAACGGCAAGCGAAAGTCACTGTTCCCGAAGAACGACTATTCCGGTCTGAACAGTCTTCGCGCCCGACTGGCCAACAAAGGCTGGGATGGCAGTCTGGAGAATATGCCTCGCACCATAAAGAAGAGAAATGCCGTCGAAGAAGTGGCAGGTTGGGAGCAGGAAGATGGAATGTTCAACGCCTCTGACGATAACAGAGACAGTTATCTTGCCGAGATGCTGAATGGACGGGACGCGATAGGCGCACCCATTTATTTCTTCTTCCGGCTTGGCAAGGCAGATCTGACGGAACAGAACCAAATGCTCAATGTCGATGAGATTGCCAAGGTTGCCAAGAAGCACGGTTTGCGCATCAAGGTCATCGGTGCGGCAGACAGCGCGACAGGTTCCGAGAGCATCAATGCGAGTCTCAGCCAGCAGCGGGCCGAATACATCAGGCGTTTGTTCCTTGACCGTGGTGTCCGTAGTGAAAGCCTTACCCTTGTAAGCGAAGGTGGTATTGACACCTACATACCCAATGAGGCAAATCGTAATACTTGTGTAATCCTCTCTTTCTAAATGTCGGACGTTATGGAAAAAGAACTAATCTCGCCGGAGAAACTGTTGATGATGACAGTAGAGGAATACCTTAATGCATTCGGGAACGGGTCGCTCTCGGAACGTAGTCGCTCTATCATGAACACCAGATTGAACAGGTATGCAGATGACCTCAGACGTGGAATTATCTGCGGCAAGCCCATATCAAAGGATGGAGAGCCTTTACTTGTATGGGATCTGGTGCGCATTCATGGTTCGTTTATGCGCAAGGACAGATTCGGTATGTTCACTCTTCAATATATTTCTGATGCCTTGGAACGTAACGAACTGAGAATGAATATGCGCGACAGCGATATAGAACAGTATATGGAAGACTTCGATGTCGTCATTACCAAACTACGTTCTGCCCTGGAGGGCGTTTGCAGGCAGTGTATACGCGAGCATAAGCGTGACTTCTCACGCATCTTCGACAAGAAGAAAGTCATCGTTCCTGGCTTCGATTGTTATGTCCTTGTGACAAAAGTCTGAGTTCTTTCATGTCAAATGGTTTTACAGAAGAAAGGCACCGCTCGTGAGAGTAGTGCCTTTCAAACATTAGTTAACTTGTGGCTATCGATGGAAACGGTAGCCAGTCTGTTCCTGCTCCTCCTGTTTGGGTGGCTCCTTGGCAGCAATGCTTTCCTCCTGGGGCTTGGCAGCCTGTGCTTCTGCCTTGGCTTCATCTCTCGACTCATCACGCTTGACGGCATCGTAGAACGTGACTGCAAATGTCTTGGTTGCTAAGTAAGGAGCCTCGCCCTTGCCTGTGAGTGCATCTTCGTTTCTTGGCCCGAACGCAGGATGGCGGTTCAGCTCGTTACTCTCACTGAAGTCCACATCCACGACAAAGCCATTGGGGAAGTTCTCCTCGGTGAATTGATCCACCATGGCCACCTCTTCATCCGTGAGGTTCGTCGCATCGCCATTGACAAGATAGTTCAGGCTCCATTCGGGGATGTCAAACCTTCCGATCTCCTTCAGTGGCTGCTGACTAGTTTGTTGTGACTGTTCTTCCTGTACGTCATTCTCCAGTTGAAGTTGGATGGCATCCACCTTCTGGGTAATCATGTGTGAGGCTTTCTTTACCTCGGTCAGGACGGTCTTGATGAAAGACGGTTCCTCTTTCAGACTTTCAAGCCAGCCTTTCAGGTAAGCCGCAGAGTCCTCCTTCAAGTGTTTGGCCATGCCATAGCGTTGAGAAACGAGAGCCGCTGTCATCTCCGCCGTCAGTTCCTCTGTACTGTACTCCTTGCTACCGAAAGCCGTGGGCTTGATTCGGTTCAGCTGGTCTTCAGCACCAGTGGAATGAGCCATCTCGTGGAAAAGGTTGCTGTAGAACGATTCCCCGTCCTTGAACTGCTCCTTCTCTGGGACGACAATCTCTTTTTGGGAAATGCTGTAGTAGGCATTGTCACCACGTGTCGGCTTGATGGGACAAATCCACTTGTCATGCTCAATCATGTAATCGACAGGCTTGAATGAGAATGATTCTCCCTCTGTCTGTTCAGGGCGCACTTGCCGATTCTGTTCCTCCAGCTTATGGTAGAGTTCAGGTCGTGCTTCTTTCAGGTTGGTCTGGTCGACATTGAAGACATTGTAAACCGATAACTTAGGATAAACATTGTACTTAGCCCTGTCTTCCTCTGTCATCCGCTTGTAGTCATCATACTTGATTTTCTCCTTCGTCTCTTTGTTGACAACGGTGAAAGTGGTGATGAACACAGGGATAGACTTGCTTCCTTTGTTGATTGACACCTTCGGCAGGGTATTACCTTGCTCGTCCGTGAGTTGTACCCTTCCACCTTCCTTGTCCTTGCCAAAGTTCAGGCCAACCACGCGGTCAAAGGTGCAGAAGACTGGCAGCTTGAATCCCTCTTTCTCGCAGTGCATCATCAGCATCATGGCATTCATGCCGTTGTACTCCCTGCCAGAGAGATTCTTGGGCCAGGAGAGGGCACCCTCCGTGAACCAAGGCTTTTTCCAGTCGCTCTGAAGAGTCGAGATTTTCTCAATCATCATCTCCGCGAACTTTTCCAAAGCTCTATCTTCGGCTGAGGGACCGTCTCTGTGATATTTGTTCTCCTTGGGCATAGGCATCAGTTGTTGTTATGTGCAGTCTTCTCCCACAGGGAAACTTCACGGACACGGCAGCCGATGTCGATACGGTCGTTATAGACCGACATCTGGAGTTCGCCATTGGCATTGATACCTGCTTTTGGTTGCATCCATTCCTTGTGGTTCTCGCCGAAAAGGAGGAATCGTACCCAGGTGTAGTCGTAGCTGTCACCGTTTTTCTCACTGCTGAAGGCCGAAAACACGCAAAAGGGGTTGCCTTTCTTGTCTGTTTTGTCCTCAATCTTGTTGCCGAGGGTGCCACGGAACTCCATGTCACCCTTGATGCTGTCATCCGCGCTGGCATCAAACGTGTTGATTCCAGTTGCCGAGAGATTGTAGTAGAATGCCTCACCTTTCTTGTGGAAGGTGAGCACCCCGGAAATCTCTATACGGGTGCCGACGGGATAACTGGCAATATCGTCCTGCGAACCGCCATCCTTGGCGACACTGATTTCAATGGTCTTGTTGATTCCCGACTTGGCAGGAACGACCACATTGACACCTAATGACATGAAGGGCTTACCCTCCTTACCTGTACGCATCTGCGCTGCGCGTGAGATGGTACCACAAACTGTTACGTTACATTTAATCATACGTTAGAATTTTTGAATATTGATAATTGTGTAAACTTTAATTCCTTTAATCATCGGTAGCTGCTGTCCTGATGTCTTCGGCCACCCAGAGAAACAAGGCAGCCATGACGATGCAATAGATGATACAGCCAACCAACCCCATCAGGCAGTATATGCCGTAAATAACGCCACCGACGACGGCAACCGTAATGAGCACTGTGAGTACTCGGTCTATGATCCTTTCTGTCATGCTCATTTCCGTCCAATGGTTTCCTGTTGGTTTTGCTGTGCTTCCATTCCTTGTTGGTAGTTCTGTGACATCTGCTGCGCTACGACAATGCCGTTGACGACGGCTGCCACGTTCATCTTCTTTTCTTTGTCAGAAAGAGCTGTGTTGCCCAGTGTCTGCTGAAGACGAGTGAGTTCGGCATTGGTCAGCTCATGGGAGAAAATGACAGCACCATTGTTTACCTGGAGCATGGGCGCATTCTCTGTCAGAATGAGGTCACATTGTTTTAGGTGTGGCAGAAGCGAAGTCAGGTCGATCTTTCTGCTTGTGGCTGCATCAGTGATAGCTTGCATCTTTTCTTCCTCGCTTTTGTTGTCTATCTGTACAGCCAAGGCCATCAGAGAGGTGAAAAGCGTCATCGCCATTTCAATGACAGGATCGCCGTTGGGATTCATTCCCAAACCGCTATCTTCAGAGGATAGGATTTTCTTCATCCATGCATCGGGTGATAGACTGGTGTCTATCTGCAGCTCCTGTGCCCGTGTGCTTTCCGCAGCAATAGGGTTGGCTGCCTTATAACTCGCCAGCAAATCCTTTCCGTTATGCAGCAGCTGTTGTGACAGACCTCCTTTCTGACTGATTTCGGCAATATAAGCAGCAGGGTCGATATTGCGCTTCGTTCCATCGCTGCCTACGAGCTTCACTTCAAAATGCAGATGTGGGCCTGTCGTTCTGGTGCCGGTATTGCCTGACAAACCGATTTTCTGACCGGCATTGACTGTATCGCCAACCTTCACGTCGATACTCGACATATGCATGTAGGTGGTCTGATACATGCTGCCATCGTTACGGTTGTATTCAATCGTTACAGACTTACCACCGCCAGTATTGGCATTGTGGCTCACGCTGATGACCTTACCGTTCATTTCCGTTGCCAGAAGCGTCTCATTCTTACAACTGATGTCGATGCCTCGGTGAAACTGTGTTCGGCTATGGTTCATAGGGTCACGCCTGTTGCCGAAAGGCGAAGTGACGAGCATGAACTCATCGCGTTTCAATGGCAGGGAATAAAGACCATTGGGAGCGACCTTGACAGACGGGGATGGGGATGTTGTGCCATACAAGTTTCCTTTGCGATAGTCGCCAGAACCAATCGTCTTGCCCTCTCTCTTAGCCTGTTCAATGACCATCTGGTCGTATTTCTGTAGGTTACAGCCTTCAATGACACTAACGACGGTTGATACATAATTGGATGCCGTTGCATAGCCGCCCTTCTTGATACCAACCGCCCATCCCTTGTAGTCATCAGGTGAAAGGTGTCTGACATATCTCTGGTAGCGGTCGGCAAGTAGTACCTTGGAATGGTCTTCGTAGCTCTGGCCTACGTTGTCATACTTCTTGAATTTCTCGTTGGGCTTGTCATCATTGGCCAGCACGTAAGCTCCGTTGAACTCTCCCTTTACGCCGAAATGATTGTTCGCTGTCAGCGCAAGGGTGCTCTTGCCATTGGCCGACTCGATGAGACCTTGGGCAAGGGTGATGGATGCAGGGATGCCGTAGCGTCGCATCTGCTCCATGGCATATTCGGCGTATTGGTCAATGTATTGCTGCCTTGATGCTGATATAGCCATAGTAGTCCTCCTTCCTTATCGATGAATGCCTCTGTGCTGTTCTTCGTCCTGTTTCTGGTCTGGGGAAACGACCTCCTTGACAGTCTGCTTGGCTTCCTCTGTTGTCTCACTTCCTCCTCGCTTTACGGTGGTACGAGGTGCTTCCAACTGGTCACAGATGGCCACTCGTTCACCGGCTCGTATCAATTTGGGGAGATAGGTGTCCAAAGCATGATATGAGAAATCGGCCATCGTGACCGACTTACCATCAGGCCCTTTCTGCTTGTTGCTTTTGGTGAGCGTAATACCCAGTATCTTCGAGGCTTTTTCAGCATCTTGCTGGTATGTTTCGTAGAAGTCACCTGTGCGGAAAAGAAGCAGAGCGTCGGGATGCTTGCTCTTCAAATCCAGGAACTGTTTCATTATGGGTGAAAGCACTACTGCAGCAACAACCTTGGTTTCGGCTTTGGTGGTTTCCTCCTTGGCTTTTTCTTCACGGCGTTCCTTCTCTTTCTGTTCCGGGGAGTTGCGGCGTTTCTCTTCTTCCTGTTTCTTGGTTTCAGCCGTCTGCTGTTCTTTCTGTTCCTGTTCTTTCTGCTCGTTCTCCTCATGGACTTCCACAGTCTTGGTCTGCTCCTTGGTCTCGGCTTGTGCTTCCTGCTCGGTCTTGTCAGTACCTACAGCGACTGCATCGGTGCGCTCCTTACGTAGCACGTCGGCAAAAAGAGAAGCGGCCAAGTGGGTCTTGTAGTCCTGCTTGTCATCCGCAAGCCACATGCGCTGCCATTGCTGAGGACTGACTTCACGTGCCTGAACACGCTTTCCGTCAATAGTTGGCACACAGAGGATGATGCTTGGCTTGTTTTCACTGGCCTTGGTCTTGAAGATATTCACACGCTCTATCCTTGACAGTTGCTCTGCCGTGGCCTGACTCTTGAAGAGGTCGAACTTTATCTCTGGTTTCTCGGTTGCCATGGCATAGTACTTCGAGGCCATCTCGTTGCGCATGATGTCGCAGGTCTCTTCATCTCCTTGTTTCATGGTCATGAAGAAACGGTTCACGTCAGCCTTGTCTGGATAGACGGCAAAGGCTTTCTCGTTCTCTGGCTTTAGGAACATCGCCCACTGACCGCCATCGTCCTTCATCATCAGCACCTTGTCGAACGAAACGGAGTTGGAACGTTTCACAGCATCGCTGACATCGAGTCTGGCAACATCATTCAGGCTCCAGTTGTTGAGCTTGGCCACCGAGACTTCTTTCCCTGCAAAATAGCTGTCATCACGCCGATAGCCGAGAGAACCGTCCATGTTGAAGAAATTGACATTCTCAAAACCTTCTTTCTTCAAGGCTTTCTCAATACGTGCCTTGCTCATGCCTGGCACCTCGTTGTTCACTTCCAATGAGGCTCCAGCAGGAAGAACGACATCAACGGTCTTCGACGCTGCATCACGGACAAGAACGAACTCCTTGCTATCCTTGTTAGGAAGGTTTTTGATTTCATCGGCAACATAGTAGTGCAGGAGCGTCGTACTCTGGCTCCCGACGGAGTGCTGCCCAGTGACGGCTAAGGAGCGTTCCACCTTATCGCCACGTCCGGCCTTGTGTATCATGTCAAGAGCATTGTTCACATCCATCTCCACGACATCAATGAGCGTCGGATTCTCCTTCAGCTCACGCTGCCAGTAATCGACCATCTTCATGCTCTCCGGGGAGAGCTTGGCAGGGAGGCCCATTTCCAACATCTTGCTTCCTGCTGCCAGTTCGGTAATGAGATGTTCCTGCTTTCTGGCATCTTCAGGTGAACTGCTTCCTTGGGTCATACCACCACGTGCCAGGCGTTGTACGCTGCCAGTGGCATTGACCACCTGACGCATGAGCTCGCCCACATAGTCATTGTATGACTGGAAATCTTTCTCATGGGGGATGTACACGGTGTCTTTCTTCTCGTCGTAGTGGGCCACACCGCTGCCGTCGAGACGGATGGGGACGAGATTGTCGCGGGTCTTCAGAATGAAATCATTGACGGAGATACGCAGACGATCACTCTCTGACTGGGAGTGTTCCCTGTCCTCGTTGCCTCCATGAGTCTTGACCTCCTTGTCATACTGTTCTTTGTCAACGAGTGGAAGAGTGGTCTGATCGATGTTGAAGACGGCACGAATCTCACGGGTTCTTACTCCTTTGTAATCACCCTGCTGCTTGTCGTCAAGTGCCATGTATTGCTCACGACTGATTCTGTCTTCAGGGTTGTGCTTGTTGATATATTCCTTCCAGTTGTACCAGTTGAAGGGTACACCTTTTTCCTTCGATTGCACCGACTCACCGCGTTTCTTGGCCTCGGTGAAGAGGGTGTATTCGTTGGTTTTGTAGTGGTTCTGGTCGCTATGAAGTGCCATAGCAAGGGCGTTGAAAGGTGACACGGTGACACCTCTCGGATAGAAGCGCGGTGTCGTCTTTCCTGTCGGGTTAAGCCAGATACCTCCGTTTTCTTTGGCACGTTCCAGTGCATTGATAATCAGCTCGGCCTGTTTCTCGGCAGCTGCTTTCTCCTGTTGGGTTTTCTCTTGCATGATGATATTTGTTTTGATTATTTGTATTCAAGAACGCCTAACACTTTGGTCTCGGCAATGCTCTTCACTTCCCAGTCCTGCATAACATCTGAAAAGTGAGAACGAACCATTGAATCGGCCTCCTTCGTGTTCTGGGCATTGGCATATACAACCTGTGGAGAGTATTTCTTCGCCCTGATTTCTTCATCTTCCGTGATGAGGGCAACCACAACCTTGTACCAATGGTTTTCTTTGTCCTCTTCACCTTTCAGTATGTCCGTGATTGGTTCACGCGAGATGGCTGTGATGTCAAAGTCTCTCGTGCCGATGAGTTCCGCTGCAGCTCTGTTCGCACGTTTCTCTGTTTCTGTGAAGCTTTCTGCATCTACCAGATATTCTTCACTGACTTTCTTCTTCTTACCCATATCAAGCGTCTTGCCATATTTGACGCGGAATTTATACCAGTTTCTTTTCATCTTTTATTAGAGTTTTATCGTTGAGTGAGTGTTCGGGTATGTGCCTGCTGCTCGTTGGCAGTATAGTTTTCAGAGGCGAGTTGACGCATCTGGTCGTTCTTGGCGAGTACGGCATTGGCCAGAGTATTCAGAGGCAATGCTCCTTGGTTGTAGGCATCAACCACCTTGTCTGGCAACGCAATGGTGCATGGCACCTTGTCAATGGTAGCCAGCAGACAGTTTCCCTTAATCTGCGGTGCTATGATACGTGGATTCAGCTGTTCGTCAGGATAGACAACGTAGTTGTTGCGTACTGTTCCGCTGACTCCCTGTCCGTTATTGGGATTACGGTGATTCTCTATGGCTTCATGACCGGCTTTGTTCAAGAGGTTCATGCCACCCATGCCAATGAGCACCATTTTCAGGATAGGGTTTCTGACGAACATTCCGGCGACAATGCTTGCCAGAGGCATGAGGTTGTCTTTCAGACCAAGTGACTTGGACTTTCCTGTCAACGCACCTATCAGCATGTCGGGAAGCATGGCCAGCACATAGCCGAGGTTGTGACCGATGTCGGCTATGCCATTCAAACCGAATGAACTTAGCAGCCCGTTCCATCCGTCTTGGTTGGTAGGAGCCGTTTCTTGCTGCGGTGCAGTTTGTGACTGCTCGGCTGGAGACGTGCCACTCCCTTGCTTTGATGCGTCCTGAGCGGGTGGTTCATGTACTTCCGTATCTTTCTTGACATCGGTCGATGAAGGTGGAGTCTTAGACGGTTCGGCTTTCTTTTTGGCTTGCTCGGCAAGATATTGCTCCCTATATTCGGGCGCAATGATCATCGGCACATAAGGGTCGTCTGCTTTGTGAGAGTTTACTTTGTCAGATGTAGGAGTGGCACCGCTTCCTCTGTTTCCGCCGAATTTGTCAAGAGCGAAATTCAATCCAAGGTCAACGCCCACGAATTTGGCTCCCTTCGCCCATGAGCCGCCAATGCCGCCCATGGTGAGAAAGTCGGTCGTCGCTCCCAAAACATATCCAGTGCCTTTCTCCAGCATAGAAGGCTGGTAGCGTTTCTCGGCCTGTTCTGAGATGTGGTTCTCTAAAGGCGACTTGCTCATGGCGTGTGGCAGGTAGAAGATGGTGTTGGTGGCCGCTTTGCGAAGGATATATTCGATGGATGACTTGGGTATCTCGTCCTTTATCATCTTGTCAATCATTAACTTCTCAATCTCTGGAGTGACGGTAATTTTCTGCCGTTTCAATTCGTCTTTTACCATCTGGATATAATCCTCGGTGTGCTTGGAGTTCCACTTTCCCGTGTAGCGGAGTGAGTCAAGGCTTGCCGCCTGCGCTGCCATGCCACCATCTGGGCCAGCAGCCCCGGCCAAAATAAATGGAAGACTGCTTGTGTGCCGTCCTATCTCTTCCAGTTGCTTGTGTCGCAGGTCTCTCATTACTTTATCCATAATGGGTAAGACCTTTGTCCTGAATATTTTATCGTTACTCGTCTCTGCCATTGCTTCGCGTCTTTAGTTGTGTGGGAGATTTCTGCTCATGTTCATCAGGACATTGAATGTTCCATAGTTGATTTCACCGCTCCAATAGAGATGGTGAATATAATCAAGTGTGTTCCCGTATGAACCTGGGGTGCCACCGCCATTCTTGTCATAGATATCAAGGAGGTAGTTGGCTGTTTCCATCTTGGTGCCACTCGGAAAGTGTACCCAACGGCCATCAGCGAATGATGGTATCTCGGTGATGATACCACTTTGTGAGATGCCTCCCTTGTCGGAAGAGAGAAAGCCATTACTGCCACTTCCAGTTCCACCTGTATCAGGGCTGCTGTGGCCGTGACCGATACCTGCCGTACTGCTGTCTATGCCAAAGAACTGTGGCAGGGCGAGTGAAAGACAGACGAAAGTAAGCGCACCACCGACGGTCATGGTCATACGCTTGGTGACGCTCTGTGGATTGGTGTGCATGGCATGATATATGGCCAATGCACCGACAACGCCGATGATGGCAGCGATGACATAACATAAGGCACGCACATACGGCATGTAGACGGCAGTTGCCTCTGCGGCATCACTGATACCAGAGATTCCAGTATCAGCGAATGCTGCAGAGGTGGTCAGGATTGATACGGCAAAAAGAATAATCTTCTTCATTGTATGTTTATTTAGATGTTTAACTGATTGAGTATCTGTTCTCGTGTTTGCTCTATAGCGTTGTGATAAACCTCCATCTGTTTCGGGAAGTATTCCTCCAACCATTCGTCTTTGTCTATATTGTCATTGATGAACTTGATGGCTATCTGACGGTCTATCTCTATTGCGGCTTCTCCTGTCTCACTATTGTTGAACCATGCCTTCGTCCACCATCGTATGCCGCTTCTGTCGGGATAGACACTAACCAGCCTTGGTATGTCGAAGCTCTGTACGTCGATCTCCAGTTCGGAAAGTGGGTCGATAAGACCTTGGCTGGCTACGGCGCGTTCTTCAGCTTTTTTTTTTCGATGGCCGACATCGTACTTAGGAAGATATGGTGACGCAGTGCCAGGTAGTTCAAGAAGTCACCAATCAGCAGATTCTGCACCTTCTCGGCTATCGGGATGCTTCTTGCACCCATGCCGAGCGGATTGGCAATACTCGGCAAAGTCTCGTAGAAGTAGTTCTTCATGGCCGACATGGTGAAGATGTTGCGAAGGGCTTGCTCCGTGTGTTCCGGCAGGGCATAGGTGCCGCTGCTCATGTCACTCATGTAGTCGGGGAAAAAGCGCATCATAAGGTTCTCGATTTCCTTCTGATCTTTGTCATACATGGTATGTACGTCCATATCGATGGTCACGAACTGCGGTACACCTCCTATCTGGCCTTGTTGTTCCAAGGCTTTGATATTGCCATAGACCATTGTCAGAAACTCCAGAGGATTGAGTTCTTCCCCTTTGTATTTCACTTCCATGTGAAGCAGATCGGCACTGACGGCCACTACCTGACCGGCCTTGACGGCCTGACCGTAGTTGGCAAAGACGTTGCTCAGATGCGAATAGGTCACTTCATAGTCGCCGTAGCGAATGACCTGATAAATGCCGTGGACAGCGTCGTTGCCCAAGCCAGACACCTTTCCTGTGGCTAAAGCGGATAGCAGATAGTGCTGTGCTTTGAAGTCCACACCATGATGGAAAAACATTGCGCCTGTCTTGGGATGTCTCTGGTTGCCGTAGCCAAGCGTCATTTCCACGTCTTTGTCCTTCTCCTCAAACGGCATACAGTAACCGCTGTCTGATTGGAGCATCATTTCTTGTGAGAATTTCATTGTAGTTATCCTGTTTGTTTTTGATTACGTTGTTATCTTCCTCTGTGAATCTGTTCCCTGGGAACTTCCTCCACAAGAACTGGTAGTGGTTGTACCTTGGTAGGTTCAGACAGTTGCTTGTTCTGAACGGGCGAGGGTAGTGCTTGCTGCTTGCCATTCAACACTTGAGCCATATTAGCATTGTTGCCAATCATCATCATGCCAAGGACGGCTCCGGCTATCTTGCCCATCCAACCGAAGCGGCCAAAGACAAGCAGGGCTGACAGGACAAGTCCGGCGAGACTGAGGCCAGAGACGTTTCCTTGACCAAGATTGCTGAAGAAGTTACCAAACATGTTTCCTCCATTGCCTGAGAATATGCCACGAAGGAAGTTCGACATACCGCTCCATTTGCTGTCAACATTGGTGATGGCATCGTTCACGCTGCGGGCGGCACCGCCGACGGAATCCTTTAACTCTGAAACAGAACTCGTAACACCGTCAACTTTCTCACTAACGCTGTCGATAGTGTCTGACCCAACGACGGCATCGCCGACGATACGGACCACACTCTTGTCTGTGGTCAGTTTTTCCCAACCGACATAGGCGGCAGCACCGCCCACGGCGGCTGTCTTGGTGGCGGTGCCGAGTCCCCTGAGTGTCCGCTGCGGATGGATGACAGCACCACCGACTGAACTGGCGGTAGCCTTGGCAGCACGACCGCCGTATCTTAATGTTGCTTTGAGTAATGAACCCCAACCCATATATTATCTGTTTTTAAGTTGAACCATGTTATCTTCTGCCATTGCGTTTCCACCGCTCCATACATTGCCGCGTAATGCTGGCTTTGTCGGCCTCACTCCTGGCACTGTAGTCTATCTCTGCCCACACGTCGGCAAGTGAGGTGTATTTGACGGCCTTGATGAGATGCCGTAGTTTTCTGTTCATCGCTTTGAGCTTCGGTCGGATGCCGAACACGACTTCAAGACGTTCTTTCTCGGTCATCTTTGTGTCCGAAAGGCATACTTGCCGAATGTCATTGACAATATCGATGCTGCCCATGATTATCTCACGGTATATCTTGTTGCGGTTCGAGGATAACGCCACGGCAAGGGCATTGGTCGGATGGTCGCCCAACTGGTGGGTGAAAGTGCTTAGATTGTCAGCCATCCTGTCTATTTCATGGTAGAAGCCATAGATCTGTGCGGCGTAAGTGATGATATTATGGAAGTCATCCAGATAATTGTAGAACTCTTTCTGCAAGTCGGTAGTGGCATTGACTTCCTCGGTAATCCATATATGACCAGTGGATTCCAATAGCATCATCTGCTCTTGCTGCTTCAGCTCTTTCTTCGCCTTGTTTGTATAGAGGGCTATCATGCCAGCCAGCACAGGGTCGTTGCCCTGGGCATGGAGCAAACTCCCACCAGCTCCCCCGAAGGGGAGGGTGAGCGTCCATACACAAACAAAAATCCACAATCTATGAAGCATACACATCTTTTTATTTCGTCAGTAAGCAGCTCTTGCACATCTGATCCATCGTTTGTGTGCCTGATGCGCTAGTTCGCCATAACTGCGGTCGAGCATTCCGGCAGTTACGCTGTTCCATACATCAGTCATAGTGTAGTAGCGGATGGAAAGGCAGAGCCTGTTAAGTTTCTTGTTAAAGGCATTAAGCTTATCGTTGAGTTCCCAGAGTGTCTTACTGCGTTCTGCCCCGGTGAGCATATTCCCAGAACCGCCCTTGGCTATGGCATCCCTCAGCGTGGTATATACCGTGACCAACTCTGTGGCCGTCTCTATGTAGAGATTGTTCATGGACATAGTGGCTACAATACCTTGCGGATTGTCGGCTATGGCCTTGCGGAGATGGCAGAGGTTGATGAAGATTCGCACACCGTCATCGTAGAGCGACGTACACGCCTTCAAAGAACTGGCATAGCCGCTGACGGTTTTTAGATAGGAGTTGTATTTCTTCTCCCATTTGTGTATCTGGGTAAACTCAGCGGCTATCGTGTTTTGGAGCAGAGCCGTATTCTGCTGGTCTTCTATCTGGCTTTTGATTTGGCTGTTGATGAGTTCATTGCCCTCGGCCAGTGCAACGTACTCCAGTGGATTGCTCGAAACAATCTGTGCTTCAGCCTTGTTGTAGCCGAACCACAGGAGAAAGAAAGCGATGAACGAAATGATCAGCCAGCGGCTGTCAAAACGGAAATGGTCGCTCCTACATGGGTGTATATTACCTGTTTGTGATTTCATAAATACCCTTTCTTCGTTTGTTGTATTCTACTCGTTCTCTAATGATAGCCACCACATTGAGCCTTTCCTTTACACCATAGATGTCAAGTTTGGGATTAGTGCGGTCGCCGCTATAGATGCTGACGGTTTTCAGGCCAAAGAACTGCTCCAATATATCTCGGCTCTCACTGAAGTCCACGATGCGGTACAGTTCTATGTAGTCACTGGTGCGATGAAAGATTCCATGCTGCACGATGAGCTGTTCTGAAGAAATGATGAAGCGTAGTTTGCTGAGATACAGACAGCCATAGAACATCATCAAAGTTGAAACCGAACCGAGAATGAGAAATGGCATTTTGAAGCTTATGGACTCATGTCCGGCCACCAGAAACAGGCAGATGCTGACCAGGAACAATAGTCCCTGACTGATGATGTACTGCCCCCAGTGTGGGCGTAATGTGATGATATTGAATCGTCTTACTGCCTGTTCCATACTTCTATCTGTGATAATGTCTGCGTTCTTCCTGGTCAGAAGTCTCTACGCTCATCTCTACGTTGCCTTGTTCGTCAACGCTGGTCGTATAATCGACATCATGTTGTATCTTCTTCTCATTGCTTTCACTTTCAGCTTCCGTTTCCAAGGCTGCATTGTCCTCTTTGATGTCGAGGGCCAGACAAAGGCTTTGCTTGAATGTCTTATGTGCTTTGGTGGCTGCGTTTATGGCTGTTTCCTTGTCTTCGGGTGCAACCAATCTGGAAGAACGCATCTCGTAAGCCTCTTCGTAGAGTGCTTCGTATTGGGCATAGAGTTTCTGTACAGGTTCAGGGAGAAGGTCAATCTGTTCATCGTTAGGATGCAGTACATCCTTGACGGATGGGATGTCACGGCTGTCTTTCCTGAAAGAGTCCACATATTCCTTGTATGCGTCAGGCACATTATCCTTTGCAAGAGGATGATTTTGCTGTGCCAATCTGCCAAGCAGTTCCTCATTGAAATCCTTATAGCCCGGAGATGCTTCTTCACGGACGATACGGCCTTCTGGAACTTCCTGTCCCATGGCAAGTTCCTTAAATTCATTGGTGAACTTCTTTCCGGCATCATCCATATCGAAGCACAGATGGAAGGTGGCAACCGTCGCGGTATTGATGATACCTTCGAATTGCTTGACCGAGGGATTACCGCCTGTTGAAGCGAAAACGGCACTCGACAATTCCTTCTTTTCCTTACTGCTGAGTTCACTGTCCTTGCCAGCCAACATTTGGTAGAAAGCCATAGCGTCGTAGGCACTTTCAAAGATGAATACACGTTTGGCATCCGATGGCTTCGTTCCGTCAGGGCTTGATAGCCAAAGACCTTCGCTGGCATTGGAACCCCGGGCCATGCCTTTGTAGGATGTGCCGTCAAGCTTCCTTCTTCCCCTTTCCTCAAAACCAACTATCTTGCCATCGGCTGAGCCGGGTATTGTCAGAGGAAAGGAGAGATTCTTATAGACCTGACCATTGTAGCCAGTGCGTTCTGCTAATACAAAATCGTGGTGGAAGGCATACTGTGTACTCAGGTTGATGCCTCTTGGCTTGAAGTAGGGGTAGAAGGGCTTTTGAGTTTCCCTGTCGCTGCCTTCAAATCGATGCAGTCGATAAATCTCGATACGGAACGGTTCAATGTCACGGCTTGGATTGATAATCCTTGCTTTCCTGTCTTCCACGGGGTTGTTGAGTAGCCTATTACAGACAAGGTTGACAAGCCTGTCCTTGTCCATTCCAGCGGTATAGTCGGCAAACAATTCAGGGTATGTCTTGATGAAGCTGATGACGTTGTAGTTCTTCTGAATGGGTGGCTGGAAACAGCAAAGACCGTTGCCCGTGACAATGAACTTGTCACCACGGATGCGACGGCCTTCGCTGTCCAACCTTACATACGATGGATAGCGCAAACCATCACGCCTATTGAGCGTGTAACCTGCGTCTATCAACACGTCTTGAATACTGAGCCGCTGTTTGAAATCTTCGTAGGTAAGGTCTGCCATTGTGTTATCCTGATTAAATCGTTTTACCTGCCGTGACCCATTCCCACACCGTGTTCTCCTGCGTTCAAGCCTGCGTCGAAAGCCCTTGAAGCCAAGTCCTGCGGTGAATCGACTCCCGGTTTGAAATAAACATGTGGCCTGTCAGGGCCGTGGTGTTCCATGAAGATGGCTGGACCGCTATGGTCGCGGAAATGACCGATCTCGTGGGTGATGGCAAGGCCGGCAAGCAAAGCACCGCCAATCTTGGCTCCGATATTAGCGTGCATACCCGGAACATTCTTCATATCGACTTCATGGAAGATGTGGGAAAAGAGCTTCATCCGATGATAGTCATCGATGGCCATGAACTTATCGTACTGTTTCTGCGTAATCTCATGGCTGATGCTCTCTCCGTTGATGACGGCGGTCATGCGGTACTTGGCTTCACCTTTGGCGTTCTTCTCGATTTCACCATGGGCATTGCGCACGGGTTCCACCTTGATGTCATCCACCATGACTTCACGGCCATGCTTTCCTTCTCGATACCATGCCTTGCCCTCATTGAGCTCGTACAGGTAGTTGCCATCGGCATGGGCAATGGTTCTGTCTTCTGGGGCATTCTGCACTTGCTGATTGAGATTCGGCATGGCAATGTTTACCTGTTCCTGTATCTGTGCCTGACGGTTATTCAGCTCGGCTTCAACATCCGGTTTCAGCTTGATTCCAACCTGTTCCTTGGAATTGAGCATGTCCATCGTAATTTTATCAGCAAAGTCACCCTTAATGATGCCGTTCAGGATGTCAAGACGCTGCTGCACGGACACTTCCTTAGTGGAATTGCTGGTGAGCTTCTTGACCTCCTCATCGGTCAGGTCATAGACAAAATCTTGTTGGATGGCAGACGACTGGATGGTAAGCGTCTTCTTGTCGGGATTAATCAGTATGCCGTGACTATCAAGACATTCTTTGAACTTCTCGTCTGTGAAATAGACATTCGAGGTGATGAGTTCCTTGAATGGCTTGGCTGGCTCTGTCCTGCGTGGTGCTGCCTGAATGGGGGTGATGATGGTCTGGAGGTCTGCCAGAACGTCCTGCTGCGCCTGCTGCAAGATTGGTTGCTGGCCTTTGTAGTAGAATCCATAACCACCGTTTATCAGTTCGCCTGGCTTCATCCGACCATCAGGACGGTCGGGAACCATTGGCGCACCTTGCATGAACAGCCGACCACCAACTCGGCGCATGTGAAAACCCTCCTGCTGACGGGGTGTCCATCCAAGGAATCGTTCACCATACATCCCGAACATGGGGTGCAGTCTGCGTCTGTCCCAGGCTATGCGTCCGTATTCGCCTACACCGATTCTATAGCCGTGCAGTCCCATCGCCACACGACCGTTGGCATTGCGGGCATGGACGAAGTTGCGAGGCAGGTAGAAATCCTTTTCAACTAATGTGGCGAAGGTGTCGTATGCATTCTTGTTGGCAAAGTTCGTTCCCCAGTCGGTCATGGCCTTCATCTGCTGGGGTGTTATAGAATAGGTGAGGAGGGGAGAGTCATGACTTTGCACCGCAAGCTGGAAGCCATCCCCATTGCGAATGACGTGCGCTTGCATACCATTACGACGGAGGATGTCCTGCAATTCTGGTGAGAGGTCGCCCCTTACGGGTAATGCGTTGGATCGTATCGACATAATTTCTCCTTTCTCTTTATGGGTTAGGCCTCCCCTTCGGCGATGGCCTTCTCAAACTGCTCGCCTTTGTAGATGACGAACTTTTCGGCAGTTTCGTCGTTAATAAGCAAGTTGTTCGACTTGCAATAGGCGGCATACTCCTCTTTCCAAGCCTGGGAGTGATGGTTGACAAAATCGAGCCAGTCCATTTCACCGTCTTGCAGTTTCTGGACGAGTTCGTCTTCTGGGTAATATTTGCTTGTTGCCATGTATTCTTGTTGTTAGTTTACATTCGTCTGAACTTATCGGCTAAGTCCGGCAGCTCTCATACCAGCTTTCTTCTGCTCGTTCCAGAGTTCATCGGTATAGTCATCCTCGTTCACGTAGTCGAGGTTGCCGTCATCGTCCATGACCCAACAGCCATAGATGCCGAAAGTGTATTTATCCCAATCACGGCTGCGCTGCTCGCTCCAAAATTTGGCATCACCAGGAGCAAAGCGTAATCCTGTACGCTCGTTCAGGTCAATGCCGACGGTGATGGCATCGTCCACATCGTCACGGGCGAAAGTGACAGGTTCACCGTTACTCAGACTGTTAAGCTCAGTGGCACTCAGATGAATCTCGTCGCTGATGAGCTGAAGGTTACGACCTATGACCTGCGTGGGTGCCGAAAGCACCTGTTTGGTCTCGTTGTCTATCTGTACGAATGAACGTACCAGATTGCCATTCTTGTCCTCAACATTGGCGATGATGCTCTTGCCTTTTTCAAGTGAGGCGCGTTCCTGTTCTGTGAACTTGCTGAGATCGGCTTCGGTAAGTTCGGGATAGAACAGCACGTCCACCATGCCATCATCTTTACGGATAAGAGCAAAGCGAGTGCGGCTCTTGACGATGTTTCCTTCTTCGTCACTAACGCGGATGGGAAGGACGGGAGTACGCCTTCCTTCCATAATGTCATTGATGACCCTTACAGGCAGGTCTTCAATCATCTCATGTGTCAGACCAAACTGTTCGAGGGTCTGAAAGGGAATTTCGTTTTCGCTGAACTGCATTTTATTCATTTTTTTGATGCGTTGATGAATGATTTTGGATGCGAAGGTACACCATTATTATTCTCTTTGTTGTTTGAATAAAAAGAAAGACATCGTTTTTGAGTATTAGTAACATTTGAGTATTATATTTCAAAGAAAATCATACTCGAACCTTACCAAATGTTATAAATCATGCGTCTTGTTTCAGATTGTTTTCAACGCCCCTTTCATACGCCTAATTTTGCAGCATGAAAAGAAACATAGTCATACTTGCCGCTTCGATGTTGGCATTGAATGCTGCCCATGCGCAGTTCAATACCATCGGTGATGTCAAGACGACATCCGTGAGAGCAAAAAATCCTTCAAAGCCTGTTGAGACGTTGAAGGATAGTGTAGAATATAAAGACACCGTAGCTGAACCCTCCTCTGTTGAGATGGAAGGGAAAGAAACGCTTGTAAGTAGTTCGCCTTGTGTGTCACTTCCACTTAAGAATATACAGATAAACTCAAAGTTCGGGATGAGAAAGCACCCAATATATCATAGGTATATTATGCACAACGGCGTTGACCTGCAAGCCAGATATGAGGAAGTGCGTGCGATATTACCCGGGCATGTAATTCGGGTTGGCTATGACAAACGCTCCGGCAACTTCGTAACGGTACAGTCTGGGGATTTCACCATAAGCTATTGCCACCTTTCAAAGGTATACGTACACAAAGATGATTTTGTCTATGCCGGTGACTTTATTTGCCGAAGCGGAAATACAGGGGCTTCAACAGGTCCACATCTTCATTTGACAGTAAAGAAAAACGGCAAGGCGATTAACCCTACCGTTATATTGGATTTTGTGGAGAAGAAATCTAAAAAGCATTTGATGTGTACAGCCAAAGGATGTACCTAAGCGATATTGCTATTCTATCAACAAGGTATCTCTCACTTCCATCAAGGCAAAGCCGAGCTTGTTTTCACCTTTCCAGTTATGGGGATTTGTGATGCCTGTGTCTGACTCTTTCATGCCAATTCCCCAGATGGTATCGTATGGACTGGCCTCTACAAGCACTTTGTCACCTGTATCATGTAAGAACTGGAACAGTTCAATGTTCTGGGCGAACTTGTGCAGGTTGCCTTTCACGACAGCATCCTTTGAAACGGTAGCCCATTTTGTGGAGTCGAAGTTCTTGACCTCACGACCGAGAGACTTGATTTCCTTCGGGTCAGATGATGCGAGTATCTTGCCAAGTGTTTCCTCATCGGAAAAAACACGGGCTTTCTCAGCCATCATGTATTGTTCGGCGCAGTTGTAGGTTACTCCATCGACTTCAAAAGAGCATGGAAACCATTGGCTGAAACATGCTTTGGTGATTTTCCCAGGCTTGGCTTGATGTCCCCAGAAGAAAACATAATCGAGTGCTTCTCCAGCATCGTAACGCTGAATGATGTCTTGAATACTATATTTCATGTTGTTGTGCTTTATTTGATTACACCTCCTATTTTCTCAAACATATCGCAGTAGGTCATGTGGTCATTGATGATGCCGATGCCTTGCAGATAGGAATAGACGAGCGTGGAGCCGAGGAACTTGAAACCGCGTTTCTTCAAATCCTTGGCTATCTCATCAGATAGCTCACTTGTCGTGAGCCATTCACCGTCAAGGTGACGCTGATAGATGATAGTCTGACTATTGGTGAAGCCCCAGATATATCGGTCAAAGCTACCATACTCCTCGCGTATCTGAAGGAAGCATTTGGCATTAGAGATAATGGCTTCTATCTTTCGTCTGGAGCGTATCATGCAGGGGTAGAGCAGTATATCTTCTATATCTGCATCGGTGAATGAAACGACCTTGTTG
>ERZ842401.1697-NODE-1697-length-30923-cov-6.794415_pt1 | contig 30923 bp, 37 predicted proteins | sample MGYA00521270_ERZ842401 | MGnify/ENA primary metagenome ERZ842401 (study PRJEB31892, sample SAMEA3878208) | bioreactor metagenome | biome: Moose rumen | place: Sweden | collected 2011-10 | study: EMG produced TPA metagenomics assembly of the PRJEB12797 data set...
ACCTTTACTTGCATGATGAATATGCCAGTTATTCCTACATCCTGGTTCAAATGTCACATTACATAAACTTAAATTAGCATCTTCTACTTTTGCTAACATATTTAAATAACTATTACCGATAAAATATTTAGCATATGCCTCATTAGGATTTCCTAAACCAAAAATATTTTCTTTTTCAAAATTATTCTTCATGATATACCTCCTCTACTAATGGAAATACACTCCATGCTTTTGGCCAACCACAATAAAAGGCAAGTTGCGTAACCATTTCTACTACTTCTTCTTTTGTTAAGCCATGCTCTTTTCCTATAATTAAATGTGCTTTTACTTGTGGATATAATCCCTGGGCCATTAGAGCAGATATCGTAATCATTGATCTATCTCTTAATGATAATTTATCTTCTCTACTCCATACCTCACCAAATAAAATATCGTCATTAAGTTCAGCAAATTTTGGAGCTAACTTTCCTAAATTATCTCTCCCGGCTGTTTGTTTTTTCATATAATTTAATTTTTCTTTCCTATATCATAATCCATAAATTTTTCTACTTTCATGCTTAGTTTATATTTCTCACGAAGAGTAGATATTTCCTTCATCATTTCTGATTTATGATGAATATCTAGTGCTTCTTCATTTTTCCATTTATCTATTAACAATACTGTTTCATTATCATCCATTGGAAAGAAATATTCATATCTAAGATTTCCTTCTTCATGTCTAACCCTATCTACGATACAACTAGATACCATTTCTTCTGCAAATTTTTTTGCACTTCCATTTTTACCAGTATAATAAATATTTATAACTAATCCCATATATACTCTCCTTTATATTTACCAATTTTCATATCTTTTTCCTGTATTTAGTTTATTAATATTATTCATCTCTTCATCAGTTAATTCAAAATCAAAGATACTTATATTTTCTTTAATATGTTCTTCATTACTAGATCCAGGAATAGCAATAAATTCTGATTGTATATGCCATCTTAATATAATTTCTGCTGAAGTTTTATTGTATTTTTTTGCAATATTATTAATTACTTCATTATTTAATGATTCACTAGTATGTCCTCTACCTCCAAATGGATAATAAGATTCAATAACTATTCCATATTTAGATACATATTCTTGAAATTCTTTATCATTATAAAAAATATGATTTTCATTTTGAATAACTGCTGGCATTATTTTAGCATCTTTGATTATATCATCAAATGCTTCTTTCGTATAATAATTAGATATTCCAAGTGTTTTAACTACACCCTCTTCAATTTTATTTTCGATAGCTTTATATAGTTTTTTCTCATCACTCCCGGACTGATGAACTAACATTAAATCTATATAATCAAGTCCCAATCTTTCATTACAATCATCTATGGCTTTTTCATAATCACTAAAGCCATATGGAGGTAATTTTGTCGTAATAAATAATTCTTCCCTTGTTACTAGTCCATCATTAATTGCCCTTCTAACAGACGCGCCAACTTCGGCTTCATTTCCATACCAATATGCTGTATCAATTAATCTATAGCCATTTTTTATAGCAACATAAACAGAATTTTCTACGACATCACCTGTTAATTGCCATGTTCCTAGACCAATAATAGGCATTTCTCTACCATTATTTAATAATACCTTCTTTGAATCCATATTAAAGCTACTCCTTCCAACTTCTTTTAAAATTTTGTCTTTATTTTGATTAGTATTAGCGTTCTTTTTAAAGATAAATATTAAACTAATACCAAATATGATAATTAATAATATACTTATTAATATTTTTAATTTTTATTTCATTTTTTATAATCTTCTTCCATTTTCTATTGAAAGACTTGGATATGTTTCTTGTAAATCTTCGGTTGCTCCATGAAGTGGTGAACCACCTGAAGTACAAAATGTAATGATTCTTTTATTAGATAAATCTACTTTATCCATAAATGTTTTAACTACATTGGGTGCTATTCCCCACCAGATAGGAAAGCCAATATAAACTGTATCATAAGTATCTATATCAACATTTATATCTTCTATTTCAGGTCTAAAATTCTTATTTTTTATTTCTACAGATGATCTACTATCACGATTATTCCAATTTAAGTCTTCTTCGGTATAAACTTGTTTAGGAATTATTTCAAATAAATCACCACCTACTTCTTTTGCTAAATTTTCTGCTTTTCTTTTTGTTACTCCACTTGCTGAAAAATAACTAACTAATATTTTACTCATTATATTTTCCTCCTAATAATTTAAACTATTTATAAAACTTTTTATTTCGTTTTCAGATGAATTTAGTCTTTTGCCATCTATCCAATTAACATTCTTATTATAATTTTTTAAAGTACTCACGCTACCACTAATACCAGTTCCACCAGATGTACAGAATGGAATTACTGTTTTACCATCTAATTTATATGTATCCATAAATGTTAAAATTATATGTGGAACATCTCCCCACCAAATTGGATATCCCAAATAAATTACATCATAACTATCTACATTAATTGTATTAGCAATTTCCGGACGGGACTCTGAATCATTACATTCGATTGATGTTCTACTTTTTAAATCATTCCAATCTAAATCTGCACTTGTATATTTCTCTTTAGGAACTATCTCAATTAAATCAGCTCCCGTTTCTTTACTTATTGTTTCTGCAACACCTTTTGTTGTACCACTTGCTGAAAAATATACAACAGCAATCTTCTTATCATCATTTTCTTCATTATTATTTATTGTATTATTATCTTGTGTATTTGAAGAGGTATTATTTGATTTAGTATTAATCAAAAAAATACCTACCCCCACTAAAGCTATTACAATTAAAACTATTATTAAAGCTACTATTTTTTTATTCATTATTTTCCTTCTTTCTTTTAATTTTTATATTATTAATAAAATACATTATTAAAGCTATAAACAAGCTTGATGATATAACATGAAGATAAAATACTACTGGAGATTCATTAAAATTATAATATTTAAATGCATTTAGTAGGAACATATCACTTATTAAATTTAATTTTATAAAACTATATATTCCATATATTATTACTAATATAAGTATTAAGTAATAAACATATTCAAATGTATTATCTTTCATTTTTTTATTTAGTTTATTAATTAATACATTTAAATGCAGTCCAACATGTACACTCATTAATACAAAGCCCCAACTTGTACTTAACATATGTAGTTTTCTTCCCCATATCTTAGTTGAGATATTCAAAAATGAAAATACATTACTTGATATATTAATGGCACTAATAATCATTCCAATCATTGATATTAGTAATAATAAATCAATTATTAATGTTAAAGTTCTCTTAAAGGTATATTTGCCTTTAAAAACCATTTTATAATATCGATAATTTAGAATCTGATGAATGATAAATAATACAAATATAATAGTTCCAAGTATCTCATGGATTAAATTATCTGTTATATGATGCCCCATAAGAATTATAAATAGAAGATACATAATCATATCAATTATCATTTTAATTATTTTCATAAATAACTTATATTTCCTTTCCAAGTTTGTATGCTTCTTCATAATATTTCTTAGGCATCATGGAAACTGTTCCACAGCCTTTTCCATATATTCTTCCTGAATCTTTAAAATGCATATAATCAAATAATATATCAAAATATTTATCTATTGCTTCGAATGTCCAATCATTATTATTCCATGCCGTCATAATAACTCCAGCTTTAAGATTACAATTAGTTATTTTCATTGTTTTAGCATAGAATCTATCGTTCATCATTTTAAGTTGAGAAGAAACATTATAATAATATACTGGCGAAGCAAATATAATCGCATCTGCAGATATAATTTTATTAAGTATTTCATTACCTTTATCCTTCTGAATACAATCACCATTCATACCGCACATATCACACCCCATACATGGATTAATATCAGTATGTGCTAAATCAATTATTTCTACTTCTTTACCAACCTCTTCTGCTCCCCTTACAAATTCATTTACTAATGTATAAGATGTTCCATTTTTATGTGGGCTACCAGTTAATACAACTATCTTATTATTTACCCCCTAAAATATTATAAAGACCCATTTTAATTAGTTCTTCAATATTATAATAATTGTATTTAAAATTTAATTCATTAAGGGCTTTTTTCTGCTTTTCTGTTACAGCTGAATATGGATAAATCCCAATCATAAATGGAAAAAAGGTAAAAACTATTTCAGTAGCTTTATCATCATTATAATTTAATAATTTTATTAAACACTTTTTAAATAAATTAACTGATTCTGTATATGCCATTTTATAATTCTTTACATTTTCATAAGAACTATTTTCTTCCATTTCATACATATTCATAGATATAAGTTTTAATAATATTTTTCTTTTTGATAAAGATGAAACAATCAAATCTATAAATTCACCTATTGATGTTTTAGTATCCCTTTCATATATTTTTAATAAATCATTATTCCATTTTATATATTCTCTTTCAACAAGTGCTAAAAATATTTCTTCTTTTGTTTCAAAATAATTATAAATTGATGTTCTTGAACAACTAATATTATCTCCAATAAGTTTAATATTAACATTTTTAAAGCCTACTTCTTTATATAGTTTTTCACAAGCATCAATAATTTCTTCTTTCCTATTATCAATTAATTTTTTTTCCATAATGCATTCCTCTTCCTGACACTGTGTCAGTATGATATAATTATTACATATTTTTGACACTGTGTCAACACTTAAAAAGAAAAAAAGATGAGATTAATTCACCTTTATAAATTCTTTTATTATAATATGGCATCTTAACACTCCATAATCTATTCCAATATCCATTTAATTCCTTTAGCCGTTCTAAGTAGGGCATTTTTAAAGTGATTACCTTCATTTTCTTCATAAATAGAATTAATACTTTTACTTACATGTTCATATATTTCTTTTGTTTTAATAAGAATTGTTGATAATAATTCTATTTTTGAATTTGCTTCTTTATTTCCTAATGAAAAATATATTTTATCAATATTACTACTAAGTTTATTATTTTTAACAAATTCACTAAATTTAGGATACCATAAAGATCCTGAGGCACTTACTATCCTTTTAAATTTATTTGTTTTAAATCCAGAATATAGAGCAAATAATCCAGCTAATGAATAACCTGCTATACCATAATATGATATTTTTTTATTTAATTCATTTGTAATATATTCTTCTACTTTAGGAATAATATTATTTTCTATTTCCTTTAAATAATTATCTGCATATCCTAAACACTCATTGTCCCCTTTATATAGCGGAGGACATTCCCATGGAGTTAAATCATTATTCCAATTTTTAACAGCAATAGATACAAGTATAAATTCTTTTGAATTTAATTTATTACACTCTTGCCAAACGATTTCTCCTTCATTATTAAAAGTATTTAGAATAATAACAGGTAGTTCTTTTAATTCTGTTTCATTATAAAAGACATTTATAACTATATTATTAATATTAAATTCTTTCATTTATTATTCTCCATTTTTTCTATGTTCTGCTTTCCATTTCTTAATAGCTTCTAATCTTTCTTTAAATCTTATTTCATTACCCATAGTACCTGGATTGTAGTATGTTTTTCCCTTTAATGAAGGCGGCATACATTCCATATTAGTTAATTTATCTTCTGTATCATGTGCATATTGATAGCCTTTACCGTAATTAAGTTCTTTCATTAATTTTGTTGGAGCATTTCTTATAACTAATGGAACAGGCTCAGCTAGCATTTTTCTAGCATCACTTGCAGCAAACATATAAGCATTATAACAAGAATTTGATTTAGGAGCTAAGGACATATATATTACTGCTTCAGCTAAGTGTACATTACATTCAGGCATGCCAATAAAGTGACAAGCATGATAAACATTAACCGCTACATTTAGAGCATTAGTATCAGCAAGACCTATATCTTCACTTGCAAATCTTGTTATTCTTCTTGCTATATATATTGGATCTTCCCCAGCTTCCAACATTCTTGATAACCAATACAGAGCTGCATCCGGATCACTATTTCGCATTGATTTATGAAGAGCAGAAATAATATTATAATGTTCTTCGCCGTCCTTATCATATAATAATGTTTTCTTAGTTAAACATTCTTCAATAGTATCTTTTGATATATTTATAGTTCCACTTTTATCTGTTTCACCATTTATGACAATCATATCAAGAGTAGTTAGGGCACTTCTAGCGTCCCCATTAGCAAATTCAGCAATTATTTTTAAATTATCAAAAGAAATATTAACCTTTTCACTACCAAATCCTCTATTATCAGTTAAGGCTCTTTTTAAAAGGCTCATAATATCATCACTAGATAATTCCTTTAAAACGAATACTCTACATCTTGAAAGTAAGGCATTGTTAACTTCAAATGAAGGATTTTCTGTTGTAGCACCAATTAAAACTATTGAACCTTTTTCTACGAATGGTAAAAAGGCATCTTGTTGGGCTTTATTAAATCTATGAATTTCATCTACAAAGACAATTGTCTTAATACCCAGTCTTTTATTATTATCTGCATCTTCCATAACTTTTTTAATTTCTTTAATTCCAGAAGTTACGGCTGAAAATGTAATAAACTCTGATTTTGTTTGTTTAGCTATTATTCTTGCTAAAGTAGTTTTTCCAACACCAGGTGGCCCCCAAAATATCATTGATGTTACATTATCACTTTCAATCATTTTGCGAAGAATTTTACCATCACCTAGTAAATGTCTTTGTCCTACAAATTCGTCTAAATTTACTGGGCGCATACGAGAAGCTAATGGTTCACTTTTAGGCGAGTCAAATAAAGATGATTGTTCCATAAATATACCTTCTTTCAAATATAAGTTATAAAAAACTTAGATAAACTATGTATAATTATTATACTATATTTAGAAAATAAATCTAGTAGTCCAAATAGAAATTTAAATACAATAAATAAGCCAACCTAAGTAAAGTTGGCCTTTATTGTGCATAATATAGACAATTATAATTTTTTATTCAACATTAACACCTTTACTTAATTCTTTCTTGCATAATATACTCATTATAAATATAATTATTATATACAATAAAGATGATACTAATGCTAAAACTTTAAATGCATTTACATCAATATTAATTGTTGATGTTTTAAATAATTCCATAACACTTGAATCAAATAATCCATATATATATACTAAACATAATATTAAACATTGAGATATCAAATAAGCAATAAATCCAAATAATACTGAATATCCTGTTTTTCCGTTATTCATCTTATTTCCTAAAATAATTCCAAAAAAGCCACATTGAATAGCATTAAATATCTCTAAAAAGATAATTATAATAGCCATTGTAATAAAGAATATAGTACTCATATTTAAGCCAGTTGTAATAGTTTTTATAAAATTAGTTAATGCTAGCCAATTCTCCTTTGAATAATAAGCAATAAATAAACTTATTATAATAACTAAGAAACTTATAAAGAAAAATATTAATGTTTGAATAAATTTTGAATTATATAAATCATTTTTAGTAACAGGTAATGTATGTGTTAGATATGATTCATCTTTATATAATGAATCTCTGAATCTAATCCAACTTCTCATCATAGTATTTATTAAAGTGTTTGCAACCAATGCAAACATGCAACCAACACTTATTTGAGAAATAATATTTATAATAACAGATTGTTCTATATTAAATAGTATTCTAGTTGTAAGAGCAAAAAATAAAGATAACAAATAGAATATAGTCATATTTTTAATCATATATTTTAAATCATATTTTAATAATTTATTTAACATTTAAACATCCTCCTGAATATTTCATCAATTGATGATTTTTCTTTATTTCTAAGTTTGTCTGCATCGCTTTGTAATATAATTTTCCCTTTATCAATAAATATTACCTCATCCAAAATTCTTTCTATATCAGATATTAAATGTGTTGAAATAATTACACTAGCATTATCATTAAAATTAGATAATATGGTATCTAATATATAATCTCTTGTTGCTGGATCGACTCCACCTAATGGTTCATCTAAAATATACAAATCAGCTTTTCTTGACATAACAAGTACTAACTGTACTTTTTCTTGCATGCCTTTACTCATTTTAGTAAGATGTTCATTTATGTCTAAATCCAAAATACTTAGTAATTTTTTGGCCTTCTCATCATCAAAATCTTTATAGAAATCTTTAAAATAGAGAACTACTTCAGATACTTTCATTTGTTTATTTAAATATGTTCTTTCAGGTAAATAAGATACAACTTTTTTCGTTTCAACCCCTACTTTATTCCCTTTAATGATTATCTCACCACTTGTTGGAGTTAATAAATCATTCATAAGCTTTATTAAAGTCGTTTTCCCAGCACCATTTTTACCAAGTAAACCTACTATTTTCCCACTAGAAATACTTAAATTGACATCTTTTAATATTTCTTTTTTACCAAAAGATTTATTTAAACTTTTAATTTCCAATAACTTCATATTACTCATCTACCATTTCTAAATATTTAATAGAATCTGCTTTTCCTAATCCAATTCTTTTCATTCCTTGAAAATAACTTTTAGCAAGTGTTAAAGCATATTCATCTTTTAATTTTTCAATTAATTTATAATCTTTAGTAACATATTTTCCATTAGTTCTTTCGGTATATATTAGTTTCATACTTTCTAGTTCAACTAGTGCTTTTTGCATCGTATTAGGGTTAACCTTAAATGTATTTGCAAATTCCCTCACTGATGGTAACTTTTCTCCACTCTTAAAAACTCCTGAAATAAGATATATTTTCATATATTCTAAAAGTTGAATATATATTGGAATATTATTATCAAATGTTAATTCCATAACTTCCTCCTTGTATTACTTGATTAATACAATAACATTGTATATTATATTTATTATTATGTCAATATAAAAAGAAACTAATTTAATAGTTTCCAGTTATTTATATGATTTTTTTAATTGTAGTTAACATCCTTGCATGATATCCTTGTTTATAGTAAAATTTTAAAGCTAAATCATTATATCCAAAAACATCAATAATTATATATTCGCAATTAATACTTTTAAAATATTCTTCCATCTTTTTCATCAATTCTTGGCCAACACCCATACTTCTAATTTTTTTTGAAACAACTAATTCAGTTATTTCACCTCTTTTAGGACATTTATAATCAAGATAGTCATATTCATCATATCTTCCCACGATGCCCATGATAACTCCAACCGCCCTACCATTTTCAACAGCAATATAACATTTTCCATTTTTGCTTTTAACTTCTTCTAAATCTAATACTGCCATTTTATCCCTATATTCAGGATGTATTTGATCCAAATGGTCCTGATCAATCGATATAATATATTCTTCTAATTCAACCAATAAATCTTTAACATCTTCTAAATATTTATCATTATATTCTATTATCTCCATATTATCACCATTTCTAAGTATTATATCACGCTTTTCAAATAATTGTATTATCAGATTTCCATCTGTTTTAATTATCTATTAAAATCATTATTACTTTCACATTTCAATGCTTCCCTAATTCATTTTTTTATCATTTTTATACTTAATAAAATAATCAAAATCTCCAACATATTCAGATATAGTCTTATTATTAATATATAATATTTTAGTTGCTAACTTATTAATAAAATATCTATCATGAGATACAAATAAAATTGTACCTTCAAATTCGTTTAATGCATTTTCTAATGTTTCTTTGGTATAAATATCTATATGATTTGTAGGCTCATCTAATATAATAAAATTACTTTTATTATTAATTAATTCAAATAATTTTAATCTTACTTTCTCTCCTCCAGATAATTTATTAATCTTTTTAAATACAAATTCTCCATGAAAATAAAATTTATCAAGGGCACTTCTTAAATGAGATTCTTCGCCTATAAAAAACTTTCTTGCATAATCTAAAACCCTAATATCTTCATTAAAAGATATCTGTTGTGGAATATAACCAATTTTTATATTAGATCCTATTTTAATTTTATCTGTATTATTATCTAATATCATCTTTATTAATGTAGACTTACCACATCCATTTTCTCCAATTAGACAAGCTCTATCCCTATAATGAATATTAACATTTATGTTTTCTATTAATAGTCTTGAATCAATAACAAGATCATAATTAATTATTTTTAATACATCATTACCTGATCTATTATCAATTTTTAAATTAATAGGTAGTTCTTTTTTTACTTGAGGTTTATCTTTTAACTCAAGTTTTTCTAATCTCTTTCTAATATTCTCTGCTCTTTTAAAGAATGATTCTCCTCCAGGATATGCAAGTTTACCAAATTCTTGTAACTGTCTTATTTTCTTTTTCATTGCTTCAATTTGTTTTTGTTGATCTTTATATTCTTGAAATTCCTTCTCAATTCTTAAATTATTTTCCTTTAAATAATAAGAATAATTACCATAAAAAACTATTGACTTACCATTTTCAATAAGTATTGTCTTATTTGAGACTTTATCTAAAAAATATCTATCGTGAGATACTACTATTATTGTACCATCATATTTATTTAAAAATTGTTCTAACCAATCCAATGTATCTATATCTAAATGATTTGTCGGTTCATCTAATACTAAAATATCAGCTTTTTTTATAATAAGTGAAGCAAGTAACACTCTCCTTTGTTCGCCACCAGATAGCTTATTAAAATTGCAATCTAATAAGTCTTCTATTTTTAATCCATAACTTACTTTATCAATTAATGAATCTTGTTCATATCCTCCAATGTTCATATATTGTTCTTGAATATTTAAATACTTAGTAACTATTGAAATATTATTAGGATTATCCGCCATCATTTTTTCATAGTTTTTCAATTGTTTTGCCAATAAATACAATCTAGTATTGCTTTCATATAAAATATCTCTTACAATTTTTTCTTTATATATTAGTTCTGGTTGTTGTATTAAATAGCCAATATTGGCACCTTTTCTAATTGATAATGTTCCACTATTGATTGTTTCCAATCCATTAATAATATTTAATATAGTTGATTTGCCACTACCATTATCACCTATTAAAGAAACTCTTTCACCAGTTTTCACTTCAAAGCTTATATTGTTTAGTACATTTTTAAATCCAAATGTTTTCTTTACATTATTTAAACTTATTTCTATCATAATCTATTACCTTCCTTTTTTCAAAATAAAAACCAAATAGACGCTCTACATCCATTTGGTAGGATGCAGGCACGGCAAAACTGTCATACCTGCCAATAGATTTTTTTATTACCAGGTATGACTATGTTAAAATATACATGATTGTATGTTCAAAATAATTTAACATAATTATCTCTCCTTATTTTTTAACAATTAAAAATGCTACCACAGTACTTGCAGTAGCATAATATTAATACTAGATACAAGCACGACAAATAGCACTTGTACATACTTTTTTTAATGTCGTATTAACAAGTGCACACAATTATGATAATGATTAAATTGATTAATTACTAATTTAAACATAATAATTGCTCCCTTTCAATAAATAAATATTATCAAATTTTTATAAATATATCAAAAAAACTAGATTCCTCTATTCTTATAGATTATAATGTTTTCTTATCTTTATTTAAAGAAGCTTTTAATTGTTCAACATATGCATCATCATATGTAAAATGATAAGAAAGGCCATAACGAACTAAACTATATTCTTCTAAGAATTCATCTTGCATATTCAAAAACTGTTCCTCAGTTATAGTACCCATATTGAATTGTTTTTTTAAGAAAAGGAAATAGATTTTTGTTAAATAATTAAAAGTTTCAGATAAAATATTTTTTACAAATTCACTATCATTTGCACATTTACGTACAAAAAGCGAGGTTGGATAAGCAGAACCAGCATAACTCATATTCATGGCATTGATAAAATCAACATTTGAAAAGAATTGCATGATTTCATCTTCACTAGAATATGGTGTTAATTCATGAATAAGTCCGAGTAAATCTGCTTTAAAAAATAATTCTTCCATTTTTGGACCTACTATTTTTTCAATTATTTCTGCAACAGTCATATTAAAAGCATAAGTTTCAGCAGATTTTTTTCCAGGAAAAAGTCTTTTTTTCAATAACTCCGTATATCCTTCATTTAAACCTCTATTAAAAGATTTAAACAATGTATAATATTCAAAGCCAACATGTTTTCTATCAGAACTAGTAGTAGCCATATGCAATAATTCATGATAAATTGCCGATTCTTCTTCAAGAGCAATGGTATTGATTCTTGGTGAGTACGTTCCACTGCATCTCAAAATTTCAATTTCTTCTGCTTTAATTTCTAAAGATTTGATATTCTGATAAAGGTGAAACAAATATTCTTTTGGATATTTAAGTTCTAAGGCATTAATAAAATTTGCTACATATCTTTCATAAAGACCAAAATTTTTACGTTCTGGCACTTGAACGTGTTTTAATTCTTCAGGTAATGTAATTTTCTTAATATCAATAGGTTTTGGCACTCTCATTAATTTACCTTTCCTTTTGTTTGAAAAAGCAGGCAGAGATTCAATACTTTCATAATTTGATTGACTAATAGTTTCATGATTATCCATAATTTATCACTCCTAAATCATTTAATATCATTTCAATAAGCTCCCATTCTTCATCTGTTTTAATTTCATCTAATTTGGTATCATCTTCTGGATCATAGATGGATGCATATATTTCTTTTTCATGATCATTATCTTCAATATCTTCCGTATAAACAACATAATGATGTCCTGTTTTGGGTGATGCAAAAGCGCAAATAATATGATAGTTAATCTCTTCGCCATCAGTAGTTGTTATTTTTAAAATATCTTTATGTTCTTTCAAAAAATTTGAGTTATTTAAAATCATAGTTATTTCATTCCTCCATATAATAAGTATAACATTTAAAAAAATATATTTCAATATTAAAAATATTATTTATTATTAAGATTTCTTTAATCACAGTTACATCAAAAATGGCCAAGACTAAAACAACTCCATTAGAAATAATTAATTGTATTTATTTACTTAATTTAATGGCAATGTCTACTGTTTCTTTTGGATTCTTAGCTTCCACACATTTAACTCTTTTACGCTCATCAAAATACTTATTAGTCATTTTTTTAGACCATCATGAAAAATTACTTATGGTAATTATAGGTATATTAGCCTGATAAGCAATAGCCATTTCAGTTAACGTACCACTACCTCCACCAATAGCAATAATTACATCACATGATAAAATTAAAGTAAATTCTCTTCCACCATCAATTTCAAGCCCACAAGGTATTAAAACAGTCGGCCTAAATTAACCATATACTTCCTTTTTTTTACCATATGTTACTCCTACTGTTATACCTCCATATTTACTTGCCTCAATTGCCGCATTAGTTGAAAGTGATGAATACTCTTTCTCTGCTCCATAAACAAGTATATTACCACTTTTAGCTATTTCTTTTCCTAATTCTTTTGCAAATGTCAATGCTTCTTTACTATAATTTAAATCTTCGGCTGATCCCATTATACCGATTTGTATTTTTTTCATTTTTTCACACCTTCCTTAATTTATTAAAAAAAGACTATATAGTTGCCTATATAGTCTCAATATATATAGACAACAAGCACCACTAAAAGCACTTGCTGTCACATTTTTTTGTTTTAATGCCGACAAAACAAGTGCAAGAATTTATGATGATGTTGTCTAAATTGTAATAAATTATTCATAATCCTCACCTCTTTACTAAAAGATAGCATATTATACTTATTTTGTCAAACATTAAAATTAAGATATTTATCATATATACAACAAAGCACTTTTTTTCTACTGATAAATATCTTTTACTTCTTTTTTACCAACGTTTTAATTCCTTTTTTAATTTACTTGTTTCTTCATATATTTGAAAACCATATTTTTCTAAGACATCATAATATACTTTAGCAAGGAAAGCCACTCTATAAGCAATACAGCCATATTACCATTTTCATCGATTTGATGTGCGTTTCTAATACGAATTATCTTTCTTTCTTCAATGAAATCCGTCATTTTAGAAACATTATCCGTTGATTTAAGTGAATTAATTAGTGAAAGCAATAAATCATAAGCATCTAAATCAGCTCTTATTTCGTCTGGCGAATAATTATGAAAGCCAAAATACCCATACCCTGTTTTATAAGTATCAGATGTTGTTTGAATTGATGAATCTATATAGTCCACTTGTTCTAACAAACTTAATAAATCATTTGAATTAAAATTAAACCTAAATAAATATTGCAATCTTTATAGATTTTTTTAATTATTATTCTTTTAAATATCTATCAATATTTTTACCCAAATTAGTAAAATCTTTTACGAGCCAAACTTTATTTATATTTTATTCATCTATTTTCATACAAATTTATAAATTTAAAATTTCTTTTAGTATTATAATAGTTTCATCCATAAAATTATTTTCATATAAAGGTATATTTTTATTTATCTCAAAATAATAATCAGAATCCTTGTTAGTATTAAGTTCTTTAATTATATCTTCAGGAATCTTATTATATGTAGAATTATCTAAATATTTTATTATTTCTAATACTTCAACACATGCTTTTCTATAATTACTTGTCATCTTATCTTCCTCCTATATTTCTACCAATTTTATATCCCATTGTTGCTCTTTCTATATATTCATATCTATCTTGCTTTAATAATAATTTTAATTGTTCAGCAGTAATAATATAGTTTTTTTCATATTTACTAACTCTTTTTACACTTTGTTCTATATCCTTACGTGAATATGTCATTTTACAATCATAATTATAAATTTCATGATATTCACTATGTGTCTTTTTGAATTCTTCCAATGAAACCAAAAAATAATTTGATAACCATAATGAAGTATCGTTCTCCCATGTATTATCAATAAAATATGGTTGATTATCAATATATACTATATTAAATTCATGACCTGGCACCCAAGGATTCTGATCGGTTGGCCATTTAGTTAAATCATTTTTTTCATAGTTTTGACTGCTTACTATTTCACATTTAATACCAATCTTTTTTAATAGATATTCTGTTATTTTAGCATAATCTCGACATACACCAGTACCTTTTTTTAATATTTCATATTCACTATAATCATCTGGATGATTAACATAAGACATATAATTTATAACAAACATAGAAATATATACAACCTTATCTAATTCGCTTGCATTTTCTGGTATTCTTGTCATAATAATATCTACCATTCGCATAAAATCGATATAATAATCTATACTACCAAAAGTCATATTTTCTTTTGATGAAATTATACTTCCGTTTGTTGATTGGTTATCTGTATAATAAGCATAATTTTCAGCCATCTTATCTTCTGCATGTTTTGTTAACCCATATTCTATTTTATAAATTATACCCATTTCATTAAGCTTTTCTATAATATGTGGCATAAAATCAATTATTATTTTAGGATTATCTATAGTCATAGCAAAATAAACATTTTTAATTTTATTATCTTTTATATAAGCTATAATATCCATAAAAATTTGATCTATATTACTCATTGTATCAGAAAAATAAATATGTGCTTTTTGGTCATCGGATTCAATAATTTTCTTGGATTTATTTATTAAGGATAATAGTGAACTATCAATTATCTTATTACAGTCATAATAACAATTACCATTTAAAAAGATTTTTTCTAATAATGATTTGTCGATATCTTTATCCAGGACACCAATCATTATTATTTTTTTACTTGAATCATTTATTATTAATTCAAGTAATTTATCATCTAAATTTTCACAATAAATTATTAAAGTATCACAATACAATTTTATTTTTAAACGTTCATATAACTTTATATTTTTATCTAAAAATTCAAATATTTCCTCTTCAGTGCAATCATCACTATAAATCATTTCACCATTTTTGTTTGAAATTAAATAGTCATCATTTCTCATATATTCAAGTATCAGATATTTATCAATTCCGTATTTCTTAATACTTTCAACGTTTTTTTCATTAATAACCAAACTTTTTTCTGAAATATTAAACATAATATCATCACCTTTTATCTATGATCATATTATATCATAACACTATGAAATTAGAAAGTTAATATTGCTTAAATAAAATATGATTAATAAAAAAATAGGCTTTTAATTTCTACTTTGAAATTCATTATACTAAATGTTTTTATTTATATATTTATCTACCTATCATCTCTTTTATAATATTTTCTATTGTTGTAAGATTATATAATACTTTTCTTTTATCTTTTAAATATTTTTCTCTTTCTGGTGTAAAAGTTGTAAATACAGATCCTATGATAAAACTTTTTACCTTCGTAGGATTCTACTACCTGTTTTTCTAATATTGATTCTGTTAATTTATAAAAAACTTCCATTCTATTATGCATCATACAATAAACAGCAAGCACTATTTTTGAATCTTCTTTGATATATGGGATGTTTCTGTAATCTCTATTTACACTCACATCAGGTATCTTTTCTATGGCACCTATTATGCTTTCAAAATATGGCATATTTTTTTATCAACTATAAATAGTATATATGGATTATTTTTTTGCGTTCTATATTTCCACCACAACATGCGCTTGTCCTTATACCATGCTGCCAAGCTACATATAATAAGCTATATAAATATTCATTACCTTCGGACCACTCTTTTAGATTATTGTTTAACTTTTAACTTATTTTGTACACTTTTATCACCTATATTCATTTTACTTAGTCTTTTTTATTATTTATATTAGTTCTTCTTTGCTTTGATTGCGGCCTATGCAGCCGTTTAGTTAGGCAGTCAACAGATACTAATAAGCGTACCTAGACTAAAATGACTTTTATTAATTTTTTTTAGTTGTAGATTGATTAATACTTTCTTCCAAATCATGCAATGGCAATCCATATTCCATCTGTACTATAGACAAAACATTTTTATAGTTTTCAATAATTCCATTACCATAATCTTCAGAATATATATTGTTATTTATTTTCTTTTCAACATTTCCTTTCATAAAAATATTTAATATTTTAATTATAAATTCTACCTGTTCTTTTGATGGATTTTGATGTCTTGCAAATGTATTTATTATATTATCAAATAGTTCGCAAAATTTAAAATATACTCCTTCTCCCATTATGTCATCAAACACTTTTTTTATGTGAAATGGATCACACATACTTCCATATAAGAAATCATTAATTGGTACAATGTCTTTACCATCTGCAACACTAATAGTTCCAAACAAACCGTTTCCAGTATCTAAAAGATGTTGATAATCCGGTTGAGGAAAATTTGAAAATGCAGCAATTGTTAATCTAATTAATGGTAATGCACCTAAATATCCCGTTGTTATACCATCAATATTCCACTTATTTATCGATTCATTAATAACTGTATTCGCATTAATGCCTCTTCGTTTTTTTTCTTCGTCTTGTGATATATCAGATATAATGGCAAATAAGTCTGTCATTATTTCACAAAAGCCAGCACCATATTGTACATTAGCACCACCACTGTAATTTGCTTTATATATATTCCCCATTACAGCTTGATAATCACTTCCATTAAAAACTTCATTTCTAAACAAAGGAATTCCATTTTCCATCCTTTCTTTTTGTTGAGTAGAAAAAGCATCTCTAGCTGCCACAGAAAAGGCATGAACCATTTCGTGTCTTACATAATGCTCCCCTTGTTTTTTTGCTCCTTTTGGTGATACTCGCACTCTAACTTTACTATTAATACCATCTACATAATTTGTTTTTCCGGGAGTATTAGAATTAATAACATCATCAGAATAATTTGCAGGGTGAATAATAATGCTTCCCACCCTTTGTGAAATTGCATCTTCTATTTTTTTCCTTCGGTCATTGCCAAATAATTGTAATATTTTTTTGTAAGATGTTTCAACTATGGAATAATCCTGTTCATTTTCATAAGTTACTTCTACTCCATTAATTATTTTTTTCATGTTGGTTCCCTCCTATCATCTCATTCTAAAATTATTATACCAAAAAAAGACTAGTTTTACCTAGTCCTTTACTTAATAAATTAATTTTCCTTTGCTTTGATTGCGGGTTGTATTGTTGCTTTCTAACGTAGGCGATAAAATATATTGTTTTAGGATTAAGTAAACTGTTTTATTTTTTCACATTTTTTAAATGCTTACGTTTTTATCTATTTATCTAATTCTTCCATTGTATAAGTATTATAACCCTCATATCTATAACTTGTATCTATCCCCTTCATATATACTTCTCTGTCGTTAATTTTATTGGTAAGAGCATTTTTTAATAATATATTAATCTCTGTGTCTTTTATAGGGCTTCTTTCCATAGCAAGCAAGTATTCTTCTTTATTAACTTTGCTCCAATCAACCACTTTACTTAATTCTTTTTTTAAAATCATATCAAGCCAAATTCTTGTACTTCTACCATTACCTTCTCTAAACGGATGGGCAACATTCATCTCAATATATTTTTTAATAATATCATCAAAATTATCTTCTGGCATATCATCAATTTTTTTAAGAGCTTCTTCTAAATACATTGCAGGGGCAAATCTAAAACTACCTTTAGCAAGATTAACATCTCTTATTTTTCCTGCGAATTCATAAATATCAGAAAATAAATATTTATGAATATCAATTAGACCTTTAGTTGTACCAACTTCAAATTTATTTATTTTATTAGTATCAAATAGCTCTAATGCTTTTATTTTAGTAATACGTTCTTCTTCCTTAGAAAGTTCAATTTCATTAGTTATTCCAAGTTTATTATTTAGCATAATATCACCCCTTTGAACTATATATATTATACCACAAAATAGCAATTTTTTCTACTAATAAATGATCTTTATTTCTTTTTTACTAGTGTCTTGATTCCCTTTTTTGACTTGCTATTTTCTTCATATATTTCAAAACCATATTTTTCTAATACATCATAATATGCTTTGGCAACAAAAGATACTCTATAAGCATAATCTTCGACTGGAAATTTAATCTCTACTCCAACTTCCTTCATAGTATTTATTACATCTACTCCCATACATTCCAAAAGTCTTGTTGCAACATAATCTCGCCTATCAATATTCTCTTGATAAAATTCACTAATTGCATAATCATTTTCTTTAACTGCTATTGGCTGCCATACTCTTATATTTCTTATTTGTCCTTCAGCTAAATCTGGTCTATTTTTTCTCCTTTTATCAAAGTATTCCTCTAGATAAAATTTAGTAACAACAGCATATACATCAGCGATATCAAAAACTTGATCATACATGCATGGGATATTCGGCGGACAAGTTGGAAGCTTACCAAAATTAGGACAACCATATTTATGATTCTTATATGGTATTATACACATACTCCTTGGTGATAAACACTCATTTCTCTTATCACATTCAAAACAATTATCTTGATATCCATGATTAAGTATACATTCAGGATATATAATAATTGGATTTACTTTATATATTTCTTTTTCCATATTATCCCTCTTTTGGTTTTTTATTATATCAAAAAAGACTAGTTTTATCTAGTCTTTCATTTGTTTATATTAGTTATTCTTTGCTTTAATTGCAGCTTGTCACCATGTGAGGTTCGGGCCGATTTAGACTAAAATAACTTTTTGTCAAATGTGCAACAATTAATTAAAATCTTTTTTTCTAGCATTTTCAATTTGTAATCTGCACTCGTTTTCTAATATTCCAATTTCAATATTAAGTTCTGTTTTTGATTTATCTTTAATATCAAATATAGTTACATTTGGATTCATAGTTTCTTCACTTGGTGCTCCATATATATAATTTTGTATTTTTGCTTTGATGCATGCAGACATACACATACTACAACTCCATGCATTTGACATTATACAGTATTTAGATAAATCCATTGTGTTTAGTTTCTTACATGCTTTTGAGATTAAATTAATTTCTGCATGTAAAATAGGATTCCCCATAGACTTTGCAGTGTTATGGGCTTTTTCTACCACATCCCCATTTTCATCAATTAGTATTGCACAAAATGGAGAATTACCTTCTTTAATTGCTTCATTTACTTCATCCATTACTAATCTCATTAATTCTTCTTTCTTTTGTATTGTAAGATTCATTTTATCACCTACCTAAATTATATCATAAAAAAGACCAGATTTATCATCTAGTCTTAATTACGATTTTTTCTTATTCGCCCCAGACTTGATTGCAGCTTGTATTGTTGCTTTCTAACGTAGGCGATAAAATATATTGTTTTAGGATTAAGTAAACTGTTTTATCTTTTCTTTTTATGCTTAATTCTTTTTATTATTTCATTTATGCACAGAATTATTTTTTTTAATAATATCTCATTTATTATTATCTTCTTCGATATATTTAATTATTTTTCTTTGATTTCTTAATATTTCTTCCATCTTATCATGTAAATCTTCAAGTATTAATTCGCTCTTTAAATCAGTACGATAATCATTTTGATTTCTTAAACTATCTTTAGCAGCTTGTCTGTTTTGACTCATCATGATTATTGGTGCTTGAAGTGCCGCAAGACAAGACAATAATAAATTTAACAATATAAATGGATATGCATCTATTTGATTATCACCTTTTAGAATATATGCATTTAAAACTATCCAAAAAATTAAGAATCCACAAAATCCTAAGATAAATCCCCATGATCCTGCTATCTCACTCACTTTATCAGCAATTTTATCTCCTTTAGTCATTTTGGCTTCTTCTTGCTTATCTACGTCAATACTAATCGGTTGCTCCACTAATAAATCTAATAATTCTTCTTCATCTCTTTCTTCTAATTCATTATTCTTTAATAGCATTTTTACAATTTCTTTTTTAGTTTTTCTTTTTTCCATTATCATCACCTTCTTAATTATACCAAAAAAAGACTAGTTTTACATAGTCTTTTATCAATATATTAATTATTCTTTGCCTTAATTGCAGTTTGTGAGCCATAAAACAAAGGAAACCGATTTGGAGCAACCTCTCACTCCAGGAGACTAAAATGACTTAAATTAATTATAACATTATTCTTTTTAATAATATTTATGCGTTTTTTATTTAATATTCCACTTTGGTGGATATATATATTCTATTTTTTCTTTTTTTGGAACATAGTGTTTTTTTATTTTTGTTCTATTTGATTTTAAATCTGGTAGAGCTTGTCTACAATATTTATCAAGTTCACAAAATATATTTTGGCAATCAATCAATTGTAGTTTTCTATTACCAATTTTTTTAAATTTTAAATTTAATCTTTTAAATTCTTCATCTTGGTGTTCATACATATATCTGATAATATCTTCATTACTCATTTTGCCCTTATCAACAAAGCATTTTTTTATACCCCTAAGTGATCCAGGACCAGCAACTGTAAATTCATCTTCTCTCCAATCAACTATTTCACTATAATTAATATCAGTTACTAATTGATAAGCCATGAAGTTTCCAATTAAAGGATAACTTTTAATTATGTTAAAAGCTTCTTCCATTTTTTTACATTTTAATATTTTATCTTGTATTCTATCTTCATTAAACATTTTATTAAGTAAGGCTAAATGATTATCATGCTTTCTGTCATATCCAAATGCTTTATTAGCACAACTTATATAAGCGTCATTATATATTTTAATACCACTTGATATAGCATTTTCTAATACTTTAGAATACTCTTTTATATTAAATGATTTTGATGTAATATCTTCAAAATTATCTAATAATAATTCCCAAGTAGATTCTTTATTAAATAATTTAAATAATAGTATTCTAAATAACGTATCTTCATCAGAGTACTTTTTACCATTATAAATAACATTTTTTAATAAATATTGACTAACTCTATCATTAACTCTATAACTATTACAAAACTTATACTCTTGTAATATTTTATCATTAGTCCATGGATAAGATTTTCCATTTAATTTTTTCCAAAATATATTTTGCCTTTCACAAGCAAAATACCAATATAAATCATATACTTCTTGTCTTTTTTTCATGATTCACCTCATACATTTTGGATCTCTTGAATTAATACATCTTTTTAAAGTTAATACTTTATCATCACTTTCAGTGTAATTAGCAATTATTTTTTGTCCTATACAACCACTTTTACATATAGAGTATTGTTCACAAGTAGAACAAGAATTATCAGTATTAAACTTTCTAATATTAGTAAAATACTCTGAATTGTACATTTCCATTAATGAGTTTTCTCTTATATTTCCACTAATACCTAATTTAGTAAAATATTTAATTGAATCACACGGATAAGCTATTCCATCAAAACCAATAATCATTATCTCATCTGCTATTATACAAGGAGTGTTTTCAATACCAAGTATATTCCATGGAGTTCCCAATCTAATTTTATCTTTATCATTTGAGTTTAAATAAAAGTTTTTAATTGCTAATAGTTCGTCTTTTGACAAATCCATATCAACTGTTCCTTTACCATGTGGAACAAATCTTAATAAGCTAACTCTATCAAAATAACTTCTTTTTTTTAATGTTTCTATAGTTTTAGTTACTACTGGTTCTAATCTAGAGAATGAATCTTTTGAAACAGTATAATGAAACCCTAATCTTGCATTATTGTTTTTAAATACTTTATCAAAGAATTCAACCTTACCATAAACTGATATATCCTCTTCATCAGATAATGAATCAGCAAGTGAATAAACTATTTTATTTAATCCTAAATCAATTAATTGTCTATATTTATTTAAAGTTTCTTCAGTTCTATATGCAAAAGTATAAATAATTGATTTTAATCCTAATTTTGAAGTTAATTCAACTAATTCTAGAAGTCTATCATACATTAAAGGTTCTCCACCAGTAAATACTATAGTTTCAGTACCCATTAATTTTGCTTCTTTAATTATCCTAGATACATCGTCAAAATCTAAAACTTTTAGATTACCAATACTACTAGTAGCATTACTTGAACAATGTTTACAATTTCTAGAACATTTATTAGTTAATTCTATTTTTACTTCTTTAAGCATACTATCATCCCTTGATAAATATCTAAATATATTATACCATATAAAAAGATTAAGTTTTACTTAATCTCTTTAAAATTATTTTTTAGTTCCATTTTTGATTGCGGCTTGTACTACCGCTTTCTAACGTAGGCGATAAAATATATTGTTTTAGGATTAAGTAAACTATTGTTTTATCTTTTCATCTTTAATAGTTTTTCTGCCTTTTTCAAATGCTTTATTATTTATTATTTAATTCTTCTAACATTATTTCTTTTATTCTATCTATATCAGAAAAGAATAAATTTATACCCTTTTTCTTCATTGCTAATAATGAGTTAAAATTAGTTAAAATTTCCTTTTTTAAATTATCTGCCACTCTAACTGGTGCACCATTTGCCATATGAGGATGATCTATATATTTTTCTAATGTTGGAAATGCATTTTGAATTAATATAACTGATGGCTTATTGACTATTTCGCTAATCATAATAGACTTGCAAGAACCATATTTATTTATCTTTTGTTCAATAATTGGTTTATATTTGCTTACTCTACTACTTAGCGGAATAAACCATAATATATCTTTATCTTTAATAGTAAAATAAGTTGGTCTAGCTCTACCATTTTCATGATTTATCATTAAACCTTTATCATTTATTTTATCAAAAAACTCATCTTTTATATGATAAATATATCCTGTTTTTACTTCCATACTACAAATCCTCCTTGTAAGATATATTTTACCATAAAGCAAAAGAAAACTCTATCTAAAAGATAGAAGTTTTCAAACATTTTCCTTCGGGATCATTTATAACTCGCACCACCCGTAAGCGACTAACATTTCGCGATTGGAATCACTTATATCCCGCACCATCCATAAGCGGTTAACATTTACATATTGAATTTCTCCAATACAATATGAGTATACTATAAAATGTGGAAAATGTCAATTAGTATACCTTTATTAGTATATGTATTTTGTGGCTATTTATAACTTTCTGGCTTTATTACGGCTTATGCAACCATTAATTTCTAGGATACTTCTTCAATTATAACAAGCACTTAAGCGATTATTTATTTGGCTTTAAAGCTTTTGAAAAACGATTTTTTGCTTCTTTACAACCTGTATCTAAATAAAGATAATTACCCGTACTCAAATAATCATCATATTCTTTTATACTATGATGTATATTCATTGATGCCTCTTCTAAATCTTTTATTTCACCTTTTAAATTTTGATATTCTTCTAAAACCCTTTTTTCTGCTCTCAATAATCTAATTAATAACATCTTCAAATATATTGTCCTTTTATATTGTGCCAATACATTTTTTAATTCAAGAATTCTTATAGTATTGGTTTTCATAACATGTTCATTATATATACCTCCACCATTTATTTGATAATAATAATAAATTCCATAATCATCAGGCCAAGGTCCTACTATTTTAATTTTATGTACCAAAGATTCTTCCTCACTAGTATCCGAAAGAATAGTATTCAAAAATTCTTCTTCATTAGTATTTTTTTTCATAATTTTCCTCCAGTTGATTTAGTATTATAACAAAAAAGACTAGAAAAATCTAGTCTTTAATTATTTTTTATTAGCCAAATTTGCTTGTACTGCCGCTTTCTAACGTAGGCGATAAAATATATCAATTTAGGATTAAGCAAACTATCTTTTTCATTTTATATTTAATATTTTTTTAATGCTCATATCTGAAAGATTTTTTCAAACAAATTTTTTTAAAATAATTATTGGTTATTTGTTATATTTGCTTTTACTAGTTTTTTTACTAGATATTCATATGGCTTAAAATCAAAATCAAAATATGTATAATATCCTCCTTTTGGTAAATTAAGATATGAGTTTATATCATGATTTGCAAGTTCTGATATCATATTGATTCTTAGTGGTCCAACTTCAGTTGCAACTAATGGATTTACATATCTTGTTTTTGCATTAATATTTACACAATATCTGCCATCAACATATTCATTGCTGTGATAAACTGTATTAGCATTTTGAAATCTTCTAAAACTATCAGATAGATAAGTATCATTACAATTTAAAAATTTATTAATTATTTCTTCTTCTGATAATGTATATAAATCATCTATTGTTAAATACCCAGCATTACTCATAGATTTACACATATCCGCTAAAAATTGCATAACAGTCCTATCTTTATCACTTACCCATTCAGGCCAAAGTCTTGATATAGTATGAATATATTCTTCACACACTTCTTTATCCTTAAATGCTAGTTCATCTATATCATCTTCATTTTTTACAATTATTATATTATTGTACATCTTTTTTATTTGTTCTAATTCCCATACTCTAAAAAATGTTAGTCCACTAGCAAAAGTATATTCAAATCTATCGGCTGATAATCTTGGAGTATCATTATCAGCAATTGGATATATATGATAGTCATCTACTTCTTCTAATTTTATTCCATCTCTATTTAATAAAGCCATTATTTCTTTTGAATTTTTAATAATATCAGTTGTTCTTTCTTCAGTAGATTCTTGTGTTTCTGAATCGCCATTCATAAAATCTATACAATGTTTAAATACTGGAGTTGCTATATCATGAAATAGTCCAGCAAGAGTTTGCTTCTTATCATGAGTAAAATTCCATATTATTAATGCTACTCCAACACTGTGATCTAAATTAGAATACCAATATCTTATATTAAAGCATTTAGAGTAATCTGTTCCACAACTCATACTTATTTTTCCAATTCTTTCCATTTCTGGGGTATCTATATATTCTAATAACCATTCTGGAAATGTTGGTGATAAAATACTAAAATAATCTCTTACTTCATTATTTAAATTATCTAAGTACTTTTCCATATAACCACCTGTTTAATTATTATATCAAAAAAGACTAGTTTTTGCTAGTCTTAATTCTGTTTCTTATTAGCTAAATTTGCTTGTGCCACAGTCTCATTAGGGATGACCAAGACTAAAATGACTATTAATTATTCTATTTTATCATTTTCCTCGTTTTTACATATTCTTCATCTAATAATTTCTTACATTCATCTTCTAGTATATTTTCATATAATTCTAATCTGGGTGTTCCATGTTCAATAATATAAGACGCTGGTACTGTTATTTGCCTCCATGAAAGTTTACTTTCAGGATGAGTGTTAGAATATTCTATAGCATCGTTTTGTGAAGCCCCAAAAATAATTCCTTTCATTTTGGCCCAAATAGCAACTGAAGTACACATTGGACAAGGCTCTAATGTAGTAACTAAATAGCACCCTTTTAAATATCTATCTTTTTTTATTTCACAAGCTCGTCTTATTGCTACCATTTCTGGATGAGCAGAAACATCATAACCTGCATTCAAATCACTACATAACGAAGTAATTATTTCTCCATTTTCATCAACTACCATAGCACCAAGTGGATATTGCCCTTCCTTGCATTCACTTAAGGCAATAGTAACACATTTTCCAATCAATTCTTCTGCTAATTCTTTATTCATTATTATCTCTCCATTCAACGGTTATTATAACAAAAAAGACTAGTTTTTACTAGTCTTTACCTCGGCAGTCAATTATTATTTTAACTAAAATGACTCTTTAATCAAATTCTAATCTACCTTTTCCTTTATAAGGATATTGTGGAATATTTAGTTTTAATTTTAATTCTTTAACATATCGTGGTTTAATATTTTCCTCTAACATTCTGCTAATAGCATCTGTTTGATGTTCTGGAACAGGTTCATCTAATGGCATTCCTAATACACACTTATCTTCACTTGCTGATGGAATAATGCCATGTGCTAACAATTCATTTTCTTTTGCCCAATCATCTTCCAAATCATAAACAGGTAATAATAGTTCTATGCCAAATTCATTTAGTAATTGCCTATATCCTTCAATAACTTTTGGCTGCTCAATAGAAAATAATTGACTTTTTCTTGCACCTTCGGCAATAAAATGAACATCATTTAATAAACAATATCTTATTGCTTCATGATACATAGCACTTCGGCAATTTAGACATCTGACTTGTGAAATAGTAGTATCACCATATCTACTGCAAAGCTCACTAAATGACATATTTGCTATTTCTCTTTCATTGTCTCTAAATAGAGGAACCGTTGTAAGTTTTCCTACATATTCAACTATATCTTTACCATATCCATTTTCAAATTTCATTGCTCTTTCCACTTCTAAACCAGTTGATATAGAGCAGCCATTATCAAAATGAACTAATAAAACTTTATAACCTTGTGATACCAATCTTGCCATAGATAATATTGAATCTAGTCCGCCAGAATACATTAGAAGAACTTTTTTCCTTTCCATAACCCCACTCCTTGAATAGATTATAACATAAAAAAAGACTAAAATATAATAACTCTAGTCTTTCATAATATAAATATCCATAAATATAGGTTAATTTAATCTATATTTTACATTATTACCACATATTCTTTTGACATCATCAATTGTAATAATTATTCTCACTAAGAATATGTTTTCATACTGTTTTATTTTCCTGATTTTTCGCGAAGATGAGCTTGTGCCACCATCTCATTAGGGATGACCAAGACTAAAATGACTTTCTTTTTTTATCTTGATTTATCAGTTTTTACTTCCTCTAGATATCTATTTTTTTCGATTGTTGATTGGATCTCAATTTCAAGTAATCTCTTTTTATACTGATTTTGCTCTCTTTCATATTCATATATTAGTGATAGCATATGGGTACAGTAATATTTCATTTTAAGTAGATTTACCTTTTCCCTATTGAAATTATTTTCTTTTGCTGGCCAAAAAGTCATACCTGCACCGAATGAATCATTATAATTTATACTAAAAGTTTTTAAATCTTCCATATTGATAATACTTTGTGCATATTCTTCAAAAACTCTATGAATTTGTTCATAATCTCCTTGGTCTAATAATGAATAAATATCTTTTTCTAGCTTTGTTGTTGTATCACTAACTGGGTATGTTTCTAAAATTTTTCCCTTTAATTCTTTTAAATCATCTTTATTATATATTATCATCCCATTATATATTTCCATTATTCCCTCCAGTTGATTTAGTATTATAACAAAAAAGACTAGTTTTTACTAGTCTTAATTATTACTTATTATTGATTGCAGCTTGTACAACTGCTCCATTAGGAATGGTAAAATTTATATTGTTTTCTATAGTTTTTTATACCTTAAGCATTCCCTATATTACAGTAATATATACTTGAATATATTTAGCACTAATAAAACTAAAATGAATAAACTAATTATTTTATAATATCTAATGAATAAACTTTCTTATCTTCTACTCTTTTTATAGCATCTAAAATCAATTCAGGACTTCTCAATTGATCTGCAATATTATTTATTTCATCTAAAGATAACCATTCAACAGACAAAATTTCATCACTATTATAAGATTCTTGTTCAGAAATAATTTCACAATAAAATATAAAACTCGTGAATTTTTCAGTATCTCCAACTTGAACAATACCCTTGATATCAACAATATATCCTGTTTCTTCTTTTATTTCTCTTTTTGCGCCATCAATTAGTAATTCATTTTCTTCTAAATGACCTGCTGGTATATTATACATACCATAGTATTTTTCTTTTCTTTCTTTAATTAATAAATATTTATTATCACTATTTTTTATAATTCCACCAACTATTATCATAAATATCACCTACCTACATTATATCATAAAAAAGACTAGTTTTTACTAGTCTTAATTATTACTTATTATTGATTGCAGCTTGTAGTACCTTTCCATTTAGAGGGCACTTATCCAAATATTGATTAAACTTATATTTTTAGTATATCACTAATCTCTAAATTATCATATCTGCGATTTTATTTTACTTCTTATGCTCTATAAAATAATCATAATTACCACAATATTCTGTTATCTTTTTATCAGATATATATAATACTTTATTTGCTAGTTTGTTTATAAAATATCGATCATGTGATACAAAAAGGATTGTTCCCTCATAATTAATAAGTGCATCTTCTAAAGTTTCTTTTGTTGAAATATCAATGTGATTTGTTGGTTCATCTAAAATAATGAAATTACAATTATCCTGTATCAAAGTAAATAACATTAATCTAACTTTTTCCCCGCCAGATAATTTCGTTACCTTTTTAAATACATTTTCTCCATAAAATTGAAACTTACATAAAGCACTTCGTAGATGAGATTCTTCATCTTTATAATACTTTCTGACATAATCTAAAATGGATATCTCTTCATTGAAATTGATTTGTTGAGGTATATATCCAATCTTAACATTACTTCCTATTTTAATATTATCACTTGAATTCTCTACTATTCTTTTTAATAAAGTGGATTTGCCACATCCATTGTTTCCTATGATGCATATCTTATCCTTATAATTTATTTTAAGATTAATATTATTAATTAGTTCACTATTTTCTATGTACAAATTATAATTATCTATTATTAAAACATCTTTGCCTGTTCTTTTTTCAATTTCAAAATTAATTGGCAATTCTTTTTTTATAATAGGTCTATCCTTTTTTTCTAACCTATCTAATCTTTTTCTTATATTTTCAGCGCGTTTATAAAATGGTTCTCCACCAGGATAAGCAAGTCTTCCAAACTCCTCCAATTGTTTTATTTTCTTTTTTAAAGCTGCAATTAATTTTTGTTGATCTTTGTATTCTTTAAATTCTCTTTCAACTCTCTCCTCATTTTCAATTAAATATTTTGAATAATTACAGTGAAAAACTATGGCTTTACCATTTTCAATTAGAATTGTTTTATTTGTTACTTTATCTAAAAAATACCTATCATGTGAAACTACAACTATAGTTCCATTATATTTGTTTAAATATTCTTCTAGCCATTCTATTGTATTTATATCTAAATGATTTGTAGGTTCATCCAAAAGCAAAATATTTGGATTTTTAGCAATTATCGATGCTAATACTACTCTTTTCTGCTCTCCACCTGATAATGTATCATAATTCTTATCTAATAAATAATTAATATTCATACCAAATGATACTTTATCAATCATTGTATTAATTTCATATCCACCAAGATTAATGAATTTTTCTTGAATGTCAACGTATTTGTTAATGATACTGATATTTCCTGATTCTTTAGACATTTTATCTTCATACTTTTTTAATTGTTTTTCTATATCTAAAACATCTTTAAAACTATCATACAAAATTTCTTTTACTATTTTATTATTATAAATATTTTCTGGTTGTTGATTTAAATATCCTATTTTTGCACCTTTTCTTATAGCAATAGTTCCACTATCAATACCTTCAATTGAATTAATTATATTTAATATTGTAGTTTTACCACAGCCATTTTCACCAATAATAGATACTCTATCACCGGTTTTAATTTCTATATTTAATCCGTCCAATACATTTTTAAACCCAAAAGATTTTTTAATATTGTTTAAACTTATTTCTATCATAATCTATCTCTCCTTTAATTCAAACAAAAAACCAAATAGACGTAACCACATCCATTTGGCGGATGCAGGCACGACAAAACTGTCATACCTGCTAATAGATTTTTATATTAGTCAGGTATGACTATGCTAAAACATACATGATTGTGCGTTCAAAATAATTTAACATAATCATCTCTCCTCAAATAGTATTTTATATTATTAATTAAAGAAAGTCAACTTATTCTTTTTTGCTTGTAATATTATTTTCATTATTAATAACAAAAAAAGGACTAAGTTTTAACTTAGTCTTATAGTATTTTATTTAATTTTACTTAAGGACATAATGTCCCAAAGTATGGCATGTTGCCCACTATTTTGATTGCCCTTTAGATTTGATTGCGGCTTGTCAAACCAGATAATTAACTTATCCAATATGGACGCTTAAATGTATGATTT
>ERZ842401.1698-NODE-1698-length-30919-cov-6.203052_pt1 | contig 30919 bp, 29 predicted proteins | sample MGYA00521270_ERZ842401 | MGnify/ENA primary metagenome ERZ842401 (study PRJEB31892, sample SAMEA3878208) | bioreactor metagenome | biome: Moose rumen | place: Sweden | collected 2011-10 | study: EMG produced TPA metagenomics assembly of the PRJEB12797 data set...
CTCCTCAGTTGGTGTTTCTTCAGAAGATTTCTCTTCTTCTTTAGTTTCTTCTTTTGACTCTTCTTTATCTTCAGACTCTTCTTTCTTTTCCTCAACTAGTGCTTCTTCAGAAGTATTTTCTACCTCTTTAGAATCTTCTTTTTCTTCTTTAGATTCCTCAGAGTCTTCCTTCTTCTCTTCAGCTGGTGCTTCTTCAGAAGGTTTCTCTTCTTCCTTCTTTTCTTCAGTTGCCACTGTTTCTACTGTTGTAACAGCTGCTAATCTTTCATCAGGCTTAGAATCTTCTTCTTTTTCAGGTTTTTCAGAACTCATATAGTCTTCTTTATCTTCTACATAAGTTTTAACTCTTTCACCAAAGTAAGTAGTTACTAACTCATCTAGTTCTTGAATACTAACTGGCATTGGTAAGTAGTAATCAAATCCTGCTTCTAGATATTTTTCTCCCATACCTGTCATAGCATTAGCAGTAAATGCAACAATTGGTGGGATATCAAACACATCTAGCTTCTTGATTATTTTTACAGTATCAACACCATCCATTTCTGGCATCATATCATCTAGTAATATCAAATCATAATGATTTCCATATTTAAACTTATACACACAGTCTTTTCCATTTTTAGCAGTTTCAACTTTAAATTTATATTTTTCTAATAATCTTGTAGCTACTTTTAAGTTAGTTTCATTATCGTCTACTATTAAAACAGTATAATCTGAACAATCTAAATGTCTAATATATCCATCATTTGTCTTTTCTGATGAAACCTCTTTTTGAACACCAATTGGTGTTTCATCAATTACTTTGAATGGGATATCAATAAAGAATGTAGTTCCTACTTCAAAGTCACTATTAAACCAGATTTTACCACCCATTAATTCAACAAATTGTTTAGTAATTACAAGACCTAATCCTGTTCCTTCAATGTCATTACTAGTTGCATCATCTAATCTAGAATACTTTTTAAATACTTTATCGAAATCTTCTTTCTTAATACCATATCCAGTATCTGAAATCTTGAAATGTAATAATACTTGTTTATTATCAATTGTTTCTGGTATACATGATAGTTTGATTTTTCCAACTTCAGTATACTTAACTGAATTATTAGCTATATTTAATAATATTTGGTAGATCTTTGTAGAATCTCCCCAAATTACTGAAGGAATATGTTCATCTAACTCAGTAATAAATTCTATTGGTTTTTTACCTAAACGAGATTTAATTACACTAGCTAATTCTTTAACAAGCTTATCAATATTACAATTTTTAGCATTAATTGTATTTTGTTCTGATTCAATTTTTGAAATATCTAAGATGTTATTAATAATATCTACTAAGTTATTACCTGCAGTATAAATATTCTCAATATCAGCTCTAGCAGTTTTTTCATCAAAATTAGTATTTGTTAATAATGAATCACTAAATCCAACAATTGCATTCATCGGAGTTCTAATTTCATGTGACATATTTGATAAGAAATCTGTCTTAGCTCTATTAGATTTTTCTATACCACTTTTTAAATCTTCTATTTCTTTTCTCAACCTAATGTCTGGGTTTTCAACCATGAAATATAGGAAGAATACTTGGATTGCAGCACATAAACAATAAACTGTTGTATCTTCAATAATATATTGGAAGATAATGGCAACAAACATTACTGCATAAACGAATACTACTGATAATTTATTAAATGTAGTTTCTTTCTTATAAACGAATACTGTTTCAAATAATGAAATGCCTCCAGAAACCATCATGTAAAGAATTACATAATATGTAGCAATACCATTTATGAAAACCATATGATTAGGATCCATCATTTTAAATGGCAAGAACAAATAAATAATCATTGCAATAGTTTTTACTATATCATTCCAAAGGATTCTCTTAGAAATAGGTAATTCTGTATATAACTTTTTAAATGCACCTTTTTCTGGCCATTCTTCTTCACCATAACCTGATAAGAATAGCAGATTGTAAACTCGGTATGTACCAAACCACCAAATAAAGCATTCCCAATGAATTATATAAACTATTCTGTATAACCAATTAGTTATACCATTATTAAGTAATAATATAACTAATGCATTACTTACCAATAACGTAATAATTGTAAAAAGAATTATTTTAAAATATACAGCACGTAATGAATTCTTTCTTTTCTTACTAAAATAAACAACTAATAACCACATTATTGTAACAAAACATATGAATAAATATAGTATACTTGCAACAACACTTTCAGGAGCATGTACTAAATTACTTAAACTCATCTAAATCACCCCTTCCTATTGTCCCATATACTTTCTAAGTATTTTATTTAATTCTTTATATTGGAATGGCTTTGGCAAGTAATCAGTAAAGCCTTCTTCAATATATTTTTCTCGTGAACCTGAATAAGAGTTTGCAGTTAAGGCTATGATTGGCATATCATTTCCATTTTCTCTTAAAACATGAACTGCTTCAACTCCATCCATACCTGGCATCAAATGATCTAAGAAAACAATATCGAATGAACCACTCTTGACTAAATCAACACATTCTTGTCCATTGGAAGCAGTAGTTACATCCAAATTAAATTGTTTTAATAATCTAGTTGCAATTTTAATATTTACATTGTTATCATCAACAAGTAAAGCCTTCAAACCAGTTAAATCCAATGGTGTATCCTCACTTGCTCCAACACTTTCAATAAAGATACTACCAATCTTCATATCATCTACAACTTCTTGGTCTAAACTAATTATATATCTAGTACCTTTACCAGTTTCATTTTTAAAATCAATAGTACCATTCATTAAATATACTAATCTTTTAGCTACTATCAAGCCTAGTTTTTCTTTATTAGTTCCTTGTGAATTACCTTCTTCAGAGAATTCATCAAAATCTTTATTAAAATCTTCTTCACTCATTACATGACCTGAGTTTGAAACAATTAAACTTAGTTTAAATACTGAACCAACATAAGCTCCACCTACATCTAAGGAAACATTACCATAGTTAGTATTTTGAATAGCATTTAATAATACATTAACAATAATCTTATAAATCTTATCTGAATCACCTTTATAAGAAATTGGAATATTACTATCTACATTAATCTTAAAATCTAATTGATCTTTAGATATTCTAGCAACAATTAAACTATTAATTTCTCTTAGTAATTCTTCCATTTTATATTCTTTTGCTTCTACTTCTTCTTTACCAGATTCAATTCTAGAGATATCTAAAATATTGTTAATTAACTCTAGTAAGTTAGTAGATGCATCTTTGATATCTTGAGCATCTTTCTTTACTTTATCTTCAGTTAATTCTCTTTCTTCAAGTAATGACTGTGAGAAACCTAAAATAGTATTCATTGGTGTTCTAATAGCATGTGAAATACTTGCAAGAAAATTACTTTTAGCTTTATTAGCTGATTCGGCATCTTCTCGACTTTCCTCAGCATCTTTTAATAGCTTAGTATCCTGACTCTCAGTAGTAAAGAACGTTCCTATCATGAAATATGCGATTAATGTATAGATATAATTGATACCATTATCAAAGTAAACTACTTCTATTAAAGCGAAAATAATGAATGTTATACCAAAGTATGCAGCAGGAATTGTTAATTCCTTAGGATTTGTTTTACGATATTTCCAAATTAAATATGAAGAGAAAATACAAACCACTATACCTAAAGCATAAACCGGGTATAAAGCTGGTCCTCTGAATAAAACCCAACGTGGAATAACAATAGCATTATATTCAATTGGTAAGAATAGTGTTATTAAATAAATTGCTGTATCAAATAAAACAACAAATACTCCTAAGAAACGACGAATTCTAGTATACCTAGTTAAATTAGAATCATCAACTGTTGCAACATAACAATAAACAATAGCTAAAGTAAATATTTGAATATCTGCCAAAATATGTATACGACACAATATTTCCACAAGAGGTGGATTACTTAAATTATCAATTGCCCATAAACAAACAATTTCTATTATTCCTAAGATTATAACCCCTATTATTAAAAGTCCATAAAATAAGTTTGTTAAGCTTCTATTTTTATTTGCTTTTCTTTTATAAAGATACACAATTGCCATCAAAAAACAATATGCTAGTGAAACTATTCCAAACGCTGATCCTATAATCATTATTACACTCCCTTTTCATACCTTAATATCCATAGTATCTTATTTTACATATAATAATTTTATAATAATTATTCAAAAAAAACAACCAAATATAATTGTTTTTTGGTTGTTTTTTTATTATTCTTTGTAAAACTTATCAAGAACTGCTTTTATTTGTTCTTGTTTGAATGGTTTGGCTACATAATCACTAAATCCTAAACCTAAATATTTTTCTCTAGCTCCAGCTACTGCATCTGCTGTTAAAGCAACAACCGGTGTATCAAAATTAGGTATTTCTTTTAATTTAGCTAACGTTTCATCGCCACTCATACCAGGCATCATAATATCCATAAAGATTAAATCATAATGATTTTCATTAACTTTATCTAAACACTCTTGTCCTGATAAAGCTCCTTCTGTCTTAGGGTTATAATGAGTCAATGCTCTTTCTGCAACTTTGATATTTAACTTATTGTCATCAACAACCATTATTGTTTTTGATGAGTAGTCATCTGATGAAGAATTTTCTTCTTTTTTAGATTCTTCTTTCTTTTCTTCAACAACTGGTTTTTCTTCAGTTTTAGTTGCTTTTTGTTGCTTCTTAGCTAACAATTCTTGTCTTCTACGAGCAATTTCTTGCCTTTTAGCTTCATCTTCTTTAGCTTCTTGATCTTTTATTTCTTCTTCAATAGATTTCTTAGGAGTTTCTTCTTTTTCTGGAGTTTCACTTGTTTTCTTTGTTTCTTTGTCTAGTAAAGCAAGTTCAGCTTGTTCATCATCATTTTCTTTGTTTCCATTATCACTAATAATATTTTTAAATTCATTGTCAGTACTTCTTCTACTTATTTTTTGAGGTACTTGAACTGCGAATAAAGATCCTTCTCCAACAGTACTTTGAACGTTTATTTTACCACCTAACATATCTACTAATTGTTTAGTAATAGCAAGTCCTAAACCAGTACCTTGATTAGCACTATTTATTTCAGCATCTAATCTTTCAAATTTTTCAAATAATTTTTTCTGATTCTCTTCAGAAATACCTTTTCCAGTATCTTCTACGAAGATAATTAAATTACAATTATCTTCTTGATCATTAGCACATTTAGCTGTAACTGTAATTGTACCTTTTTCAGTATATTTAATAGCATTAGTAATTAAGTTATTAACTATTTCTTTAACATGTGTCTTATCACCTATTAATTCATCTGGTATTTCTCCAGCAACTCTTAAACGATAATCAATAGGTTTATTTTCTAACTTACTTACATTCATTCTAACTAAACCTTCAATTTCAGATTTAAAGTTATATGGAACTTCTACTATTTCCATTTCATTACTTTCTATTTTAGATATATCAAGTAAGTTTCCAACAATTTCTAATAATGTATCAGCAGATGAAGAAATATCATGAGCATCTTCCATTATTTGTTTAGGTAATTCTCCATCATAGTTACTTATATCATCACTAAATCCAATAATAGCATTCAATGGAGTCCTTATCTCATGAGACATACTAGATAAGAATTCACTTTTAGCTTGATTTGCTTGCTCTGCTTGATCTCTTGCAGCTTCCACTTGTTGAAGCATTTTTAAGTCAGGATTTTCAATTGTGAAATACATAATAATTATTATTACTATTTCAACATACGAAATCAATACCATAGTAGGTTCAATTTGTTGAAGAAAACTTACTGTGGTACTTAAAACTATATATAAGTATACTGGAATATATTTTTTACTTTTTATACCTCCAGCTTTACTTATTATATAATACATATTCATTGTTATCATAAAAATACCAATAAAGAATAAGACTTTAGTACTAGGGCCATACGTATAATCATATAATTCTGCGCCCTTATTATAGTGATATTCTATTGGTAGCAAACATATAAAAATAACACTAACCATAAAAGCAATAACTGATATCCAATATCCTATCTTCTTTTTGTTTTTATCAGAAGTAATAGTAATAGTATATTGTGTTAACGTAGTAATCCAATACGCACAAACTACTAAGAATCCTTTTGAAACAACAGTGTTTATAATTGAAGTTACACTCATAGTTTTGGCACCAATAACCATTGACATCTCAGTAATGCATCCAAGAATAGTTATCAAAATTAATCTTGAATAGATTTGGTTTTCAGCATTTTTAATCCTTGGCTTAAAGAAATAAATTATAGTTAAGATTAATAAAACACCAAATCCGGCATAAGTAAAATACATAAACGGATTCATTATACACACCCCTATTTATCATCATACACTATTAATATATCATTTTTTTAAAATTAAAAAAAGTAATATTTTAAATTACTTTTTTATTAACACTTTTTTGGCTTCATTATTGTTCGCAATACTCTCTAATTCTCTATAGTTTACTTTACCAACACTTGTTATTGGCAAATGTTCAATATAGAAGAATTTTTGCGGTTCAAAATAAGAAGGCATACCATCTTTTTCAATATATTGTCTTAAATCCTTTTCAATTTCATTAACATCTGCATTTTCGTCTTCAAGAACAATAAAAGCTACAGGAACAGATCCATCTCTACTATCGTCCATAGCAACAACTGAACAATTTTTTACAAGCGGATGTTTTACATATGATTCTTCTATTTCTGAAGGGAAAATTTTAAATCCACTTTTGATAATCATTCTTTTAATTCTACCCTTTATGTGTACAAAACCATCTTGAGTGACATATCCAATATCTCCAGAATGAACCCATTTAGTACCATCGCTATGTTCTTTTATAACTTTAGATGTCTCTTCTTCATTATTATAATATCCTAACATCATAGTAGGAGTGTTTATACATATTTCACCTGCTTGATCATACATCATCTCATGATTATCATCAGGAGCAAAAGCAGAAATATTTGTCTTGCTTAGGGGAACTCCATTACTACCATATTCATTAACCCCGGTATATGAACAAGTTCCCATTGAACTTGCTTCTGTCATGCTGTATCCCTTACTGATTGTAAAATCTCCATTATTATCTTTAATTTTTTGATTTATTTTCTTTTCAAACTCCTCTTTTGTTGGCATACCTCCTGTTAATAATACTTTTGTGTGAGAATAATCATAATCATCGCATTCAAGTAACGGTTCATAGTACGTTTGAGTTCCCATTACAAGCTGAGGTTTATGCTTTTTCATTAATTTATTCATCTTATCAATTGTATAATCAGGTATCAAGACAGATTTCCAACCTAAAGTCATCGGAGTATGCATTCCAAGCGCTAATCCAAAAGCTACAAAAGGAACAGTAATATTCATAAATTTATCCTGTCTATTTAAAGGTAATGGTGTGTTTTTGGTTTCACAGACAACTCCAGAAAAGTCATCATTTGATAATAACACTCCTTTTGGCTTCCCTGTAGTTCCTCCAGTATGGACAATAGTTGCAGGATAATCTTTTTTATACTTGAAGTCCTCAGATGGAGAAACATTCTTACCAGCCTCAATGAATTCATTCCAATCCAAAATTCTTGAATCAGACTTTTTATTGTGCTTTTTCTTTTGAAACATTCTAATATAAAAAGGCGCAGAATTCACTGGATTTATCTCTACTATTTTGTCAATTTTAGTACTTGGATTAGTTGCAGCAACTTTATCAGTAAAAAGGTCAACTGTTAAAACGTATTTGCTGTTAACTTCACTAAAATAGTTTTCTAGAGCTGTAACATTACTACGTGGATCTATAAAATTAGATATCGCTCCTATTCTATTTAATGCATAAAAACTATATATAACTTCAGGAGTATGAACAGCGACTAAAGATACTATATCACCTTTTTTTACTCCAATACTTTCTAGAGATTTTTTTGTTTTTTTGATATTATCAAACAATTCTTTATAAGTTATTTTTTTTCCGTAATAATCAATTGCTATATTATCCAAATGATCTTTATTATTCTCGTATAAAAACTCATAACAAGTGCATTTAGGAATATCATAATCAATATTCTCCTTACTATAATACTTCAACCATGGTTTATCAATACTAGGATATCCTACTGGTGGTCCTTGTATATCACCATTAGCTAAACCTCTTAAGTATAAATCTCTTTCTTTCTTATCTTCTTCACTTAAAGTTGCTATATCATCTTTTAATTTAATTAATTCTTCCTTTGTCATAATAATCCCCCATTTAAATGTTTTATATTATAATGCATTATGCATTATATTGCAATCTAATTAAATCATATCTAATTATAACTATTTTTGTCAAATAACTTAACAGTCATTTAACTTATATTTGTTTGCTATTTTCATAAGAAGTTAATTTTTCTGTTGAAAGAGCAACATTTCTCTTTACTCTTTCATATTTATCTTTATCTATACCTAATGAATCAATGAAAGCAATATCCATTAAATCTTTTTCCCTTTTGTATTTTTCTTTATCAACTTTAATGTATTCTGGTGTTTCTACATAGGTAGATATTTCATCTATTTCTATTGGAATAATCAAATCTTCTACATCATCAAAAGGAATAGTTTCAGTCCCAAATAGTTTTCTTCTTGGACTAAAGCTTTTTCTAATTAATTGATTATCCTCTATTTTCATTGGTTCAAATTCAACATAAACATCATCTATAAATACTTTTAAACCATAGTCAGCTCCCATATCATAAGTTAATGAATCTAGTTCTTCAGTATATTTATTATTAAGTTTTAATAAATCTCTAATTATTGGAATATATTCTTCATCCACTAAGATGTCTATGTCTGAATGATCTCTATTAGATTCTTCTCCAGCTATGATATAAGGAACAGATCCTCCTAGAAAGCATATATGTTTACCTATATCTTCATAACTAGCTATTTTTTTCATTACTTCTTTTATTTGTGTAATATTTGCCATATTACCACCTCTTTAATATATAATCTTAATTTTTCTTACAGATATATAGCATATGACAACTATATCCTTGAAGATCTTCTCTTTCACATACTGATAGTTGATATTTTACCCATACCTTAAATTCTTCTTCAGACAAATTATTAAGTTTATCTGAAACTATATTAGCAATTCCATCAGTTGCGACATTATGTAATAAACTAACATTATAATTACTCATTAGTTCTTTAAATTCAGAAACATAGAATGGAGCAAATACTCCTTCAGGGTATCTTATAAGTTTAAAATTATCATCAAAGTCGTTTGGATATCCACTAAGTAAATGATCTATTCCCCATTCAGCAAAGACTCCATCACTAGTAATATAAGCAATCATAATAATTCCATCTTTCTTAGTTACTCTAATGGCTTCTTTTATTGCCTTATCAATATCACTATCTTCATATAGATGGTATAGTGGTCCTAAAACTAAAGTAACATCAAAAGTATTATCTTCAAATCTAGATAAATCTACTGCATCTCCTTGTTCTGCCCTAATATGCATTTCTGGAGTGATTTTTTCTTTTAAAATATTAAGATTATGTTCTACATATTCAATTGCTGTTACATCATAACCCATATTAGCATAATGCAAAGAATATCTTCCTGTTCCTGCTCCTACTTCTAGGATTTTGTCTCCTTCTTTTAGATACTTATTGATATACTCTTTAGAAACAAGATATTCTAAATTATGAGTATTATCCTTTACCAATCTAATATCTTCATCATAATTATTATAAAAATTATTAATATATTCTTCTCTTTTGTCCATATTATCACCACATCAATTATATCATACTTACTATAACTAAAAAAGAACAGATATATTATCTGTTCTATTTGTTTTTACCATGACAATGTTTATACTTCTTACCTGATCCACAGAAACATAAATCATTTCTACCTATCTTTTGAACTCTTTTTGGTTTCTTTTTGACAGGTGTTTCTTCACTATCATTAGTTATCATTTTAGTTTTATTTTCTACTCTTTCAATATTCTGTCTAATTTCAGCTTTTAATAACATAATAGATACATCTTTATCAATTTTTTGAACCATTGAATCAAACATATCAAAACCTTCCATAGTATAAGCTCTTAATGGATCTTCTTGAGCATACCCACGTAAGTGAATTCCTTCTCTTAAGTGTGACATTGTATTAATATGCTCCATCCAATAATTATCTAATACTTGAAGAGTTATGACTTTTTCAAATTCATCTGTTACCTCTTTAGGTATTTCTTCTAATTTCTTTTCATATTCATCTACTACTTTTTTTACTAAGAAATCTATTAATTCTGGGGCTTCTAAGGAAGCAATTTCTGCTTTTTTAAGATCTTTTCTTAGTAAGTTTTCATTAGCAAATTCTCTAATATCTTCATGGTCTTCTTCTGTTAATAAACCTTCTGGCGCTAGATGTGAATTAACTAAATCTTCTATATGATGTCTAAATGTTGATAAAACCATTTCATGAATTGATTCATCATCTAGGATTTTATTTCTCTTATCATAAATAATTTCTCTTTGATTATTCATAACATCATCATATTGTAATAAATTTTTACGAATATCGAAGTTATTACCTTCAACTCTTTTTTGTGCTGTTTCTACTGACTTAGTAAATGTCTTGGATTGAATAGAATTATCTCCAAAGCCCATATTTTCCATCATGGCACCAATTCTCTCAGAACCAAAACGAACCATTAAGTCATCACGCATTGAAACAAAGAATTGTGTATAACCTGGATCTCCTTGACGTCCAGAACGCCCACGTAACTGATTATCAATACGACGTGATTCATGTCTTTCAGTACCTACTACACATAAGCCACCTAAAGCTCTTGTTTCTTCTGACAATTTAATATCAGTACCACGTCCAGCCATATTAGTAGCGATAGTAACTGATTTATTTAAACCAATATTAGCAATTATTTCTGCTTCTCTTTCATGATTCTTAGCATTTAATATTTCGTGAGGAATTTTAGCTTGTTTTAATAAACTACTAATTAGTTCACTTGTTTCAATAGCAATAGTACCTATAAGTACAGGTTGTCCTTTTTCATATCTTTCTTTTACAAAAGCAATTATTGCTTTATATTTTGCTTCTTTAGATGCATATACTAAATCTGGAGCATCTATTCTTATAACTGGTTTATTAGTTGGAATCTCTATAACATACATATTATAAATATTTCTAAATTCTTCTTCTTCAGTCTTAGCAGTACCAGTCATACCTGATAATTTCTTATACATTCTGAACAAATTCTGGAAAGTAATAGTAGCCATTGTCTTAGTCTCTTCATTAATATGAACGCCTTCTTTTGCTTCTATTGCTTGATGTAATCCATCGGAATAAGCTCTACCTTTCATTAAACGTCCAGTAAATTGGTCTACTATTACTATTTCATCATCTTGTACAACATAATCAACATCATTCTTCATTGAGTAATTAGCTCTTAATGCTTGATTGATAAAATGTAATAACTTAGCATTTTCAATATCATATAAGTTTTCAACATGAAATGCTGATTCAGCTTTATCAGATCCACTTTCAGTTAAATTAACACTTTTAGTCTTTTCATCATAAATGAAATCTTTTTCTTCTTTCAAGCTTTTAGCATATCTATCAGCTTGAATATATAAATTAGAATTAGCTAATTCACCACCTGAAATAATTAATGGTGTTCTAGCTTCATCGATTAATACTGAGTCAACCTCATCGATAATTGCAAAATTAAGTTTTCTTTGAACTCTATCTTCACTTTTTACCACCATGTTATCTCTTAAGTAGTCAAATCCAATTTCATTATTAGTTGAATATAGAATATCACAGCTATATGCTTCTTGTTTCTCTTGAGCAGTCATATCTCTTCTATTAACTCCAACAGTCAATCCTAAGAATCTATGAATTCCACCCATCCATTCAGCATCACGTCCAGCCAAATATTCATTAACAGTAATTATGTGAACTCCATCACCTGTTAAAGCATTTAAATAAGCTGGCAATACAGAAGTTAATGTTTTACCTTCACCAGTTTTCATTTCAGCTATATTACCATAATGAATTGCTAAAGCACCTAATATTTGAACATAGAAATGTTTTTCACCAATGACACGGAAAGCTGCTTCTCTAGCAGTAGCAAATGCTTCTACTAAAATATCATCTAATGTTTCACCATTCTTTAATCTATCTTTAAATTCTTCTGTTTTATTTTGTAATTCTGTATCTGTTAATTTAGTATATTCTTCATCTAATGCCATTACAGCATCAGCAATTTTTCTAAATCTTTTTAATTCACGATACTCATGATCAAATACTTTTAATATTCCCATATGCATTTCTCCTTCAAGTAATTATTTTATCAAAAAAAAGAGAAAATTAAAAGTACAATTCTCTCTTTTATGTATCTATTCAGATTCTATGATTCCGTAATTTTCATCTTTTCTTTTATATACAACTGCAAAATTATCAGTATCTGCATCTTTAAACATATAGAATTCATGTCCTAGTAATTCCATTTGAAGAATTGCTTCTTCTTCACTCATTGGTTTTACTTCTACACTTTTTCTTTTTACTATTTTATGTTCATTCTTATCTTTGTCATCATCAAAATCTATTGCTCCAAAATTGAAGTCATAACTAGGTTTTGCTTGTCTAGCCATTAACCTAGTCTTATTCTTTCTTATTTGTCTTTCAAGTTTATCAATTGTCTTATCAACAGATGCATAAAAATCCTCTCTCGTTTCTTCGGATCTTAAAATAAATGTTTTTAATGGTATGGTAATTTCTACTGTTTGTTCATGACCTTTTACTTTAACTATGACATTTGCGCGAACATTATCGCTATTTTCTAGATATTTATCCAATTTTTCTAGCTTCTCTTCAATATAATCACTCATAGCTTTTGTAACTTTAATCTTATCTCCATGTATGATAATTTCCATACTATCGCCTCCTTATACTTTGATTATAGCACAATAGAATTAAAAAAACTACTTTTTTACACAAGAGTAGTTTCTTTTAATAGTTTCACATTAATTGCTTGATACCCCTTACTTGTTTCAATCAATTTAAACTCTACTAATTGATTTTCTGCTAAGGTCTTATATCCATCCAATTCTATAGCCGAGTAATGGACAAAGATGTCCTCATTTTCTTTAAATCCAATAAATCCATATCCCTTATCATTATTGAACCATTTCACGCGTCCGGTCATCACTAATACATACACCTCTCTTCTACCAATTTGTTTTGGTTATTTCATTTTAGCAAACAATAAAATTTATATAAAAAAATTCCTCAAAGTGTCATTTTTATGATATTTTTTGCAACTTTTATACTTTTTTTCGACAAAAAGCAACATTTTAAATAATTTGAAGCAAATTATAGATTTTTTTGTTTGAAATCTTTTTCTTTATTTATAATTTTAATGGTGGTTTTATGAATAACTTTATTCTTAATCAAACACTTAATTTTGTTAAAAACAATACTAACTATGATGAAAAAGAATTATTAAAAATAAAATATGGTCTTGAAGGCATTTATTTAACAATAACTAAAATAGTCATTATTCTAATCATCAGTATTATATTTAATTACCTTGAGACTGTTGTGATTACTTTATTATTTTTTAATATTTTACGTTTTTTTGCTTTTGGCTTGCATGCTAAAAAAAGCTGGCAATGCCTAATATTATCAATTCTACAATTTAATGTATTGCCATACTTATTTTTAAAGATAAACATCAAATTATCTTTAATACTAATAATTTCTATAATTGCACTTATATCTTTTATATTATTTGCACCAAGTGATACTGAAAAAAGGCCATTAACAAATAAAAAGAAACGAATCATTAGAAAAATTTGTTCAATAATTTCAGCTATATGTTTCTTTTTTATAGCAATCTATTTTAAGGATCTTCGTGCTCCTATATCAAGTTCATTATTAATCGAAAGTATCATGGTTAATCCCTTAAGCTATAAACTATTAGGATTAAGCTATAACAATTATAAGAAGGTTAAGAAAGGCTAAAAATATTTTAATATTTTGGCATATAGTAAAGGAGGTAAGTATGAGAAAGAGAATTGCTAAATTATTAGCTGCTGTTGCTGTTTTAGCTACTGGAGCTGCTAGTATGGGATGCATTTGGCTTGTAATAGATGAACCAAATGCTACTAATTTAAATTTAGATTAGTAAAAAAACACTTCTATTTTTTAGAAGTGTTTTTATTTATAGTAATTGTTTCAATATAATAGTTATCTATTATTTCTTGTTTTTCGGTAATCCATTTATTTTTATTTAGAATCTTATTAGCAAAGTATAATCCATATCCTCTATTTTTGCCTTTTGATGAAACTCCTTTTTCAAACCTATTATTAACCAAATTTTCTTTTTTAAATGTATTTGATATTACAAAATTAACTCTTTTATTTAATTCATATATTTCTAATAAAATAATTTTCTTTCTACTTTGACTAGAAGCCTCAATCGCATTATCAAAAAATATTCCAATTAATTTAGCTAATGTATTAATTTCTTTTTTACTTAATTTATGAATAATACCATTATCACTTATACTTACATCTATTGTAAGTTTTAACTTATGCTTTCTAGCTACAATACATTTATAATATAAAATACCTTTTAAATCTCCTCTAGGTAATATTTCTAAATTTCTAATCATATTATTATCAACATTAAGATTTTGATTAATTATATCTTGAATCTTATTCTTAACTTCTATCTCAGTAGATATACCATATAAAATAGCTAATTGATTTTTATATTCATGTCTTAAATATTGTTCATTCTCAATCCATTCCTCAAAGTTTTGAACGTTTGCTAAAAGAATATCATACTCCGATGATAATTTATTATAAACATCTCTATTTTTGATAAATAATACTCCTATAATTAATAGAGAAGCTAATACTATTAAGTCACTATAAAATCTAAGATTGAACTTATTATTAATTATAAAACTATATAATATTCCGCAAGTTGCCATAATTATAAGTAATATAAAAAACATATTTAATTTTAAATTCTTTTTTACCAATACTAAATAGAATTTGTTTAGTGAATTTCTAATATAATCAAATTGAATTGAAATATAAGTAAAGACAGCTATTAATATATTACTAATTAAGTATACTAAAGTATTATTCTGAACAACACTTAATGGTATTAAATATATTTGAATAATAACAAAGATAGTATCGAATATCAATAAATATAATGTCAATATACCTGTTTGAACGACTGCCTCTTCAATAGAATCTTCAAAAATTATTTTATATGTCAAAGTATTAATAATAAAATTTAGAAGTAATGAAACAAAACTATAATTTAAATAGTGAATAAAAGCTATTAAAATACTATTAATAACCAGAAAAGTCATTATTTTAAATGATATTTTTATATCACTATTGATTATTTTTTTAATAATATAAAATCCTAAAATTGCCAATACAAAAGCGCAGATGAAATTAACTAATACCTCTAACATAATTAATTATCTCCTTTTTCTTATTTCTGGATACTGCATATAGTGTCTCACCATTTTTGAAAGTTATTATGTTAGATTTTATGTTATATGACTCCACTTGTTCTAAATTAATGATGTAACTTCTATTACATTTTATGAATCTTTCATCTAATAGTTTTTCAATTTGATTTAAATTACCTTGGATATAGTAATCTTTTTCATCCGTTTTAATAATACATCTTTTATTATCTTGTTCTTTTTCAATATAAATTATCTTTTGATAATCAATATTATAAATAACTTTTTTATAGGTATATCTCAACTTATTAGGTCTTTTATCAAAATTCTTTAAGCTTATTTTTATAGCATTTCGTAATCTATTTTCATAATCATCTAACTTATAGACAAAGTCTACAAGCATTAATCTTTTTCCTAAAGCTTCATATTTATATTCTGGATAAGCTGTAACAATTATAATCATTGACTGCCAGTCATCTAATTCTTCTCTTATATATCTAGCTGCATCTAAGCCAGAGCCTTGTTTTGTTTTTAAATCTAGAATAAAAATTTTAAAGTTATCATTATTAATATGTTGTTTCCATTTATTAGAGTATTCATTAAAACTATAAATTTTATAATCTAAATCATAATTCATCATTACTTTTTCTGCTAGTTCTTCATACTTTAGTCTAAAATCCTTTTCATCCTCACATATTATAAATTCTATCATAACTCACACATCCGAATAATATTTTATCATTATTTTTGATATATTAAAAGAACACTTTCGTGTTCCCTAATTTTTACGTAAAAACCTTTTTAATCTGCTTTTATCTATATTTGTCTTATCATAGATAATTGTTGTATGGAAAACAAACCAAAGTACTATAATGAATATTACAATATAAAGTATTTGCCCTATTATCGGATCCTTCAATGTATAAAAAATTGAAGCTGCGGCAAATAAAATATTAATTGCATAAATTATTAGCACAGTTGTTCTTTGAGAAAAATTCATTCCTAATAATTGATGATGTAAATGCTCTCTATCAGCTTTGAATGGTGTCTGTCCTCTCAATAATCTCCTTATAATGGCAAAAAGAGTATCTAAAATTGGTATTCCTAAGATTGTTACCGGTACAAAGAAAGATATTAATGCCGGTCCTTTGAATTCTAATAGTGTTATAACAGCAATTATAAATCCTACAAATGTAATACAATCACCAGCAAATATCTTAGCCGGATAAAAATTATGTACTAAGAATCCTAAAGTAGATCCTAACATTATTAATGTTAAAATCATTACTAAACTTCCTGCTCTACCTTGATAGAATCCAATTATTGCAATGGTAATAAAGAATATAGTACATATTCCACCACTTAAACCATCTAAACCATCAATTAAATTAATAATATTAGTACAAGCTATGATAAATATAATAGTAATTGGATAAGCTAAAATACCAAAATCAAAAGCAAATCCAAAAGCAGTAATATTATTTAACAAAATACCTCCATAAAAAACAATAACCATGGATGCAATTAAGTGTCCCAATAACTTATAACTTGCTCTTATTGGTCTAATATCATCGATTAAACCAGTTAATATAACAATAAAACTACCTATTAAAATTGAATTCATTCTAACACTTTGTTCACCAAATAGCATATAACCTAATAAGAATGTTAAAAATATACCCAAAGCTCCTAGTTTAGGAGTTATTTTCTTATGAATATGTCTATGGCCTTCTTCAGTTCTAGGAATATCTAAAGCTCCGATGTGATTAGCTACTTTCTTCATAAAAAACATTATTAGTGTCGAAAATAGAAATGTAATTAAAACTATTTTAGAAGCCTCTAATACTTGCAATTTCATAACAATTCACTTCTTTCTAATAAAATTATACCAAAATAGTAAAAAAAAACCAATTTTTATTGGTCTTCTTCTAGTAATTTCACATTATTTAATAAAATTCCTGTACCTTCTGCTACACAAGTAAGTGGTGTTTCTGCAATTAATACTGGAATAGTTAGTTCTTCCTCTAATACTTCAACAAGACCTGTTAATAGTGATCCTCCACCAGTTAATATTACTCCTTTTTCCACAATATCTGCGGATAATTCTGGTGGTGTTTTTTCTAAAACGTTTTTACATTCTTTAACAATTTTATTTATTCCCTCTGTCATAGCTACTTTTGTCTCATCTTGAGTAATTTCAATAGCTTTAGGTAAACCTGTTATTAAATCTCTTCCTTTTATTTCCATTTTTTCTTTCTTACTAGGTTTATGAACGTTTGAGAAATTTATTTTAATATCTTCAGCTGTTTGTTCTCCAATTAACAATTTATACTTTTCCTTAATATATTTAATAATATCTTGATCTAACGTATTACCAGCAGTCTTAATAGATGATGAAGCTACTATTCCATTTAGTGATAAAACAGCTATATCAGTAGTTCCTCCACCAATATCTAAAACCATATTAGCTGTTGGTTTAGATATATCCATTCCTGCTCCAATAGCCGCTACCTTAGGTTCTTCCTCAATATATACTTTTCTAGCTCCTGTATGCTCAGCAGCTTCCCTAATAGCATTTTTTTCTACTTGAGTTATATTAGTAGGGCAACAAATTAATATTCTTGGTCTAAAAAACAAATTACGCGCTTTAATTTTCTTAATAAATGAATTTAACATTATTTCAGTTAATTCAAAATCTGCTATAACACCATCTTTCATTGGTTTTATAGCTTTTATTTTACCAGGAGTTCGACCTAACATTTCTTTAGCTTCTTCTCCAACAGCAATCACACTTTTTGTTTCTGTATCAATAACCACTATACTAGGTTCATTTAAGACAACCCCTCTACCTTTTACATAAATTAATACATTAGCTGTTCCTAAATCTATACCTATATCCTTTGCTGCCATATAATCATTCCTTCCATTAACTATTTTACCATAATTTTATTCTTTTATAATAAAATATATAACTTTTATTAAAAAAGAGAGAATTAATCTTCTCCCTCAACTTTTTGTTCAGTATTTAAGTACACTTCTGGATTCACATTTTGTCCATTATTATATATCTCAAAATGTAGATGATTTCCTAAATCTTTATCTATTTCATTACTTCCACTTTTACCTATTTGTTGTCCCTGACTTACACTGTCACCTTTTTTTACTAATATTTCGCTCAAACTACCATATATTGAAATACTATTATCTTTATGCTTTATTTCAATAGTTTTACCAGTACTATCATCCTCAGTTATTTTTTCAACTGTACCATCAAGAATAGCTACCACATCAAAAGTATCATTATTAATATAATCTATTCCAGTATTTTGAATATAAGTATTATCATGCTTAATAATAGCTTTTTCTTGAGCAGCTTCTTCTGCTAAATAATCATAATATGTCTTACCTATTTTTACATTTTGATCAGTATAAGGAGCAATAGGCTTAATAGTAGTATTAATTACCGGAATAGTTTCATTCACAACCTCTTCTGAACTATTATCCTCTAAAACAGGTTCTTCTTTCAAACTAGCATTAAATAATACTACTAGTGTAATGATAGGAATCATCATTAAAATAAATACTGCTAATGGAACATACTTAAACTTTAACCTTTCTTTGGTCATTTTATCACCTCAATATAAGTTTCACCAAAAAAGAGAGTTTTATACTCTCTTTTACATAATTTTTATTGAAGTAAATAAATCCATCAAAAAATTAGTAACTAAATAGATTAAAGAAACACCTAATAAAAAGTAAAAAACTGTAGCTTGAACAACTTTATTCTTTTTAAATATTTTATTAATATTAACTGAATCTAGTGACCAAATTACTAGCATTGTAATTATTATATATAAGAAGAATTTACCTGTCATGCTCTTTCTCCTCATATTCAGCTATTTTAACAATCCTACGATAGTGTTTTTCTAAATTAGAAAAAGGTGTATTAATAAATGTTTTTACTATTTCTAATGCTTCTTTTTCTCCAGTTCTTTCACCAAAAGCAACTATATTAGCATCATTATCTTCTCTAGTGTACTTTGCCTCTTCCGCATTAGATACTTTGGCACAGCGAACTCCCTTTACTTTATTACAAGCAATACTTATACCTATACCAGACCCACATATAGCTATTCCATAATCTAATTCTCCAGAACTTACATTTTCACCCAGTAAAAAAGCATAGTCAGGATAATCAACCGATTCTTCTGAATCTGTTCCTAAATCAACTATTTCATAATCTTTTTCTAACTCTTTCTTTAAATACTCTTTTAATTTATATCCTCTATGATCATTTGCTATTCCTATTCTCATTCTATCACCTATATAAATTATACCATAACGTACAAAAAAAAGAAGAATTAATCTTCTTTCTTATCAAATCCATATTTTTTGTTGAATTTATCAACTCTTCCTGCACGTGATGCTCTACTTTGTTTTCCTGTATAGAATGGATGACATTTTGAACAAATTTCAACATTGATTTCTGATTTTGTTGACTTGCATGTAAAAGTTTCTCCACAAGCACAAGTAACCTTACAATCTTTAACCTCTGGATGTATATCTTTTTTCATATTATCTCTCCTTCCGCCATGACAAATATTTGTCATAGTAATTAAATGCGTTATTAATATACCAAATATTTTAATCTTTTTCAAGTTTTTTCTTTATTTTAGTTGCTATTTCCATATATCCTTTACTATTTGGATAATAACTATTAGGGTTAGAGAAATACTTTTCCGAGTCTTTTAGAAGATTATAAGTATCAATATAACTTATTAGAATATTACTTTTTAGATATTTATTTATCTCACTAATACCATAATTAATATAGGTATTACTGGTATTTGCTTTATAATAACCTATTACTATTATTTCATTATCATAATACTTTTTTATTTCCGTAATTAATTCATCATAATCCATTATTATTTTATCTATAATATATTTTACTTTATATATATTTATATTTTCAGTAATACTAAGTTTATATAACAAATCATTATATCCAAGATTAATAACTAAGTAGTGTGATTCCTTTAATTCTTTTTTTATCTTTGAATCATATTTTACTATATTAAGCATTTTTTCAATAGACATATCTTTAGAACATTCTTTTTTTAGAACTACTCCCATTCTAGAATCTAGCATATAGTAGTCGAGATAACTATAGTCTTTATTACCATATGAATTGATACCTTCACAAAGGCTATCTCCTAAGGTTAGAATATTTATTTTTGAATCTTTAGTAATATTATAAATAAAATATACTGATGAACTTAAAATTATTAGAATAAATAGTTTAATTAGCTTATTCATAGGCCTCCATAAAAAAAGAAATATAACTAATTAATTATATTTCTTTGATTACTATTTTAGCACCTACTGCTTTTAATTTTTCTACTATTTGTTCATATCCTCTTAAAATATGTTCAGCATTGGTAATAGTTGTTTTACCTTCAGCAAGTAAAGCAGCAGCTACCATAGCAGCTCCAGCACGTAAGTCAGTAGCAACTACTTCACAACCTTTTAATTCAGTAGGACCCATAATTGTAGCTGTTTGATTTTTTACTGTGATATCGGCTCCTAATTTATTTAAATACGGGATATGCATAAAACGATTTTCCCAGATTGTTTCTTCTACTTTTGATTTACCATTAGCCTTAGTAAGTAAAACTGTAAATGGTTGCTGAAGATCAGTTGCAAAGCCTGGATAAACAGCTGTCTTGATATTAGTAGGTTTCAATTCTTTTTTACCATCTAAAACAATTACATAATCGGCACCTATTTCTAAGTCAACACCCATTTCTTCTAATTTAGATAAAAGAGAATCGATATGTTCTGGAATAACATTATCTATTTTTAAATTATGTCCACATAAAGCAGCAATTATAACATAAGTACCAGCTTCTATTCGATCTGGAATTACTTCATGGAAACATTTGTGAAGATAATCTACTCCTTCAATTTTTATAGTTGATGTTCCAGCACCCGTAATTTTAGCACCCATCATATTTAAGAATGTAGCTACGTTAACTATTTCTGGTTCTTTGGCAGCATTATCAATAATTGTTGTTCCCTTAGCTTTTACAGCAGCAAGCATAATATTAATAGTAGCTCCTACTGAAGCTATATCCAAATAAATATTTGCTCCTCTTAATTCATCGGCTTCAACTATATACTTATTCTTTTCATTAGTAACTTTTGCTCCTAAAGCTTCAAATCCCTTTAAATGTAAATCGATTGGTCTAGCTCCAATAGAACATCCTCCTGGAAAATACATAACTGCTTTCTTATATTTTCCAAGTAAAGCTCCCATAAAATAGTATGAAGCTCTTAATTTTTTTGAATATTGTTCTTCTATTTCTACATTTTGCATCTTTTGAGGGTTAATAACTAAACTCTCTGTTGAACGATTAACTTTAACATCTAATTGAGCTAAAATATCGCATAACGCATCTGTATCAGTTATTTCTGGTACATTACAGATTGTTACTTCTTCATCAGTTAAAATAGCAGCTGGAATTAGTGCTACGGTAGCATTTTTAGCACCACTAATTCTAATCATACCATTTAACTGTCTTCCCCCCTCAATTTCTATTACTTTCATATAAACCTCCTGAATTTATAGTCTTGTTCCAAATAAAGTAACTTTTTCTTTTACTTTGTCTTTTAAAGCTTGTTCTCCACTACCTATTACTTTTCTTGGATCATAAGCTTTATCATCATTTTTTAAGAATTCTCTAACTGCACCTGTCCAAGCAATTTGTAGTTCTGTATTTACATTTATCTTTGATGTACCACAAGCAATTGCTTTTCTTATTTTATCATCAGGAATTCCGCTTCCTCCGTGTAATACTAATGGAATTGGTAATTTTTCATTAACTAGTTGCATTCTTTCAAAATCAAGGTTTGGTTCACCTTTATATAATCCATGAACACTACCTAGTGCTGGTGCTAAAGCATCAATACCTGTTTCTTCATAAATAGTTTGACATTCTTCTAAAGTAGCATTAGTTTCAGTTGAAGTAATATTATCTTCAGTTCCACCAATATGTCCTACCTCTGCTTCTACTGATACTCCTCTTTCATGAGCATAATCTACTACTTCTTTTGTAGTTTTAACATTTTCAGCCAATTCCAATCTAGAAGCATCAATCATTACTGAAGTAAATCCTGCATCAATAGCAGCTTTACAACTATCAAAAGATTGACCATGATCTAAGTGAAGACAAATAGGAATAGTCTTATCTTTACTTAATCCCTTAACCATTCCAACAATTGTTTCAAAACCACCCATGTATTTAGCAGCACCTTCACTTACTCCTAAAATTACTGGAATATTTAATTCCTGACATTCTTCTAATATATATTTTGTCCACTCTAAATTATTAATATTAAAATGTGGTACAGCATACTTATTCTTCTTAGCATTTGCTAACATTTCATTAAAATTTACTAACACATAATCACCCAACTTAATGATAAAAAAATATACTTTTTTTGTCAATTGAATAGACTTATTATCGATATATTTGTCGTAAACTACTGGGTTATAAAGTATTTAATAGATAATACTAGTAAAATTACTATTCCTATATATTTTGCCATACTTTGATATTTATATTTTAATTTTATGCCTAAATAAATTCCAAAAAATGTTGTTATACTACTAATTAAAGAAAATATAAGTGCTGCAGTATAAATATTAATTTCTTTAAGACCAATAGCTAAACCTACTAATAAACTATCTAAGCTGACTGTTAAAGCTAAAATGATTATGGTAATAATACTATTAATCAGTATTTTTTGATCATCTTTTGATAAGTATATTTCAATAGCTAAAATTATAAAGATTATTCCAATTATTATATTTGCTTTATTAGATAGACTATTAACAAGAAATGAACTAACAAAATTACCAATAATTGGCATTATAAAGTGAAATATACCTACTGTGCATGGTAAAAGATAATACACTTTTCGATTAAAATTAGTAGTTCCTATTACTAAGGCTACTGAAAAGGCATCTACACTTAAACTTATACCAATAAATATATATGTTAGGATATTCACTATATCACCTTATATATTTTATTCGCTTTTTATTTTAAAAATACTTATTTATAATTTTTCTTATCAAGGAAGGATACTCTGCTGTATCTTCATCAATTAAACATAATGGTGGAAATAATACACACCAAAAGTTTTCACCATTACCTTCTCCTATGGTAATCACTAATGACTCATATTCTCCTGCGGGATAAACAACCTTCTTATATTTTTTTTCAGGAAAATAATTTTTTCCATAATTAATTGTGTATTTCTCTGTAATATTTTGCTTGTTTATGGTTTTATCCACAATTTTTGTGAATTCTGGTAGTTTTTTCTTTAAATATTTTCTTTCTTCAACAATATTATTCACATTTTTGTTAATTATTTCTTTTGATAAATTATTAACTATCTCTTTCTTAAGTTCTTGATCTTCCTTCACATCACTATTAGCAATTACTCTAAATCTTATAGATTCTTTTGGTATAATTATTTCTTCTTTATTAAGTACTAAAATAGAAATCATAATACTTAAAAATATTACTACTTTTTTCATAATAAAACCTCACTTTCATAATAATAGTGAGGTTTATTGAAATATTTTATTCAATATTTTTAAAAATAAATATCATTCTATCTTTCTCTGATAAATCTTTTTTTACTTCTATTCTGACATCTCTTAGATAGTGATTAACTAAACTAATAATTTCTTCTGCTTGAGTACAACCAATTTCAAAAGCTATTAAACATCTATCTTTCATATTCTTTTCGACATTAGCTAATATTTCTTTATAGCAATCCAATCCTTCTTCACCAGCATATAATGCTTCTGCTGGCTCATTATTCTTTACTATTTCTTCAATCTCTTCGGTAGTCTTTATATATGGGGGATTACTAATAATTAAATCATATTTTTTATCTAAATTACTTAAAAAGTTATTTTCTATTAAGTTAGCCTTTGAGTTTAAATTCTTACAATTAATACCAGCTACTTCTAAGGCTTCTTTGGAAATATCAACTAAATCCACAGAATTTGTGGATATTTTTTTTTCTAAAGTTAAACCTATTACTCCACTGCCACATCCTAAATCAATAATATCTAGAGGTTCATTAAAGTATTTATTAACATATTTAATAGTATTTTCTACTAATTCTTCTGTTTCAAATCTGGGAATTAAAACTCTTTCATCAATAATGAATGTATTACCATAGAAGTTAACATTACCAATAACATATTGGAGAGGTTTTCCTGCTTCTAAAGCTAATATTTCTTCTTTATATAAATTACATAAATCTTCAGATACTATTTCTTCTAAATAATTTAATAATTCCAGTGGGTTTTTGTTTAAAAGATTAGCTAGTAATATTTTAGCATGATCAGAATGACAATGACTTTTTCCAAAAACTAGTAATTCTTCGACAGTCATTATTCGTTTGTTTCTCCTTCTAGTTTTCGTTTTTGATCTTCTTGAATTAAGGCATCAATAATATCATCAAGTGCTCCATCCATAACTCTATCTAAACTATTAGTAGTATAACCAATACGATGATCAGTAACTCTATTTTGAGGGTAATTATAAGTTCTTATTTTCTCTGCTCGATCTCCTGTCCCTATCTTACTACGTCTTTCATTACCTTCTTTTTCTAATCTCTCTTGTTCTTGTAATTCATAAAGACGAGATTTTAAGACTTTCATAGCTTGTTCCTTGTTTTGAATTTGACTTCTTTCATTCTGACAAGTTACTACTAACCCGGTAGGTAGATGTGTAATTCTTACTGCTGAATCTGTTGTGTTTACTCCTTGACCACCTTTACCACTTGATCTATAAATATCAATTCTTAAATCTCCTGGATCTATATCAATTTCAATATCATCATCTGCTTCTGGCATTACTAATACAGTAGCTGTTGAAGTTTGTAATCTACCATTTGATTCCGTTACAGGTACTCTTTGAACTCTATGAGAACCATTCTCATACTTTAGTAATGAATAAGCACCTTTTCCTTTGATAATTAATTCTATTTGACTAAAGCCTCCGGCAGTACCATCTATTGAGTTATAAACTTGATATGAGAAACCTTTCTTTTCAGCATATCTCGTATACATTCTAAATAAATCTCCTGCAAAGATATTAGCTTCATCTCCACCAGCTGCTCCTCTAATCTCCATAATAACATTCTTAGAATCGTTAGGATCTTTTGGTATTAATAATACCTCTAAACTTTTATCTAATTCTTCTTTTTGAACTTCTAAGTCTTTTAATTCTTCTTTAGCCATTTCTCCTAGTTCTGGATCTTTCATCATCTCTTTAGTATCAGCTATTCCACTTAATACTTTTTTATATTTTTTATACTCAGTTACTACTTCTTCTAAATCAGACATTTCTTTAGAATACTCTCTTGTTTTCTTTATATCACTTAGTACTTCAGGCTTAGTTAATTCTAATTCTAAATCATTGTATTTCTTTAATATTGCTTCTAATCTATCTATCATTGTCTTCACCTATTCCTCTTAATTCAGTCCTATTATAACATAATTTTATTATGAAAAAAACTAGATTATTCTTCTAGTCCTAATTCATCTTCATCGATAATAACTAAATCTTTTAATTCTTCATTAGTTTCATCATCGTATTCTTCATCTTCAGTATCATCGTAACTATCTTCTTCGATTTCTTCCTCTTCTTTTTCTGTTACCTCTTCGTCTTCTTCTTCCTCTTCGTCATCATCTGATACCTTTACAATCTTATCTGAAGTATGATTATTTCTTAAATCCCATTTACCATTATCTAACAAAATAAATCTTTTATCTGTTGATAAAGATGTATAAAAGTCCGCTACCTTTTTTTCAAAAGTATCTTCTGGTAATTCCATTAATGTAATTACTTTTTTAAATAAATCAGCAGTATTTAACTTTCTTTTGCTTGATTCCATTATCATATATGCAACATCTTTACTAGATAATGATTCAAGTTCTTCTTTTTTTAATGCTCTTAAAGCCATAAAGATACCTCCTACGTTAAGACATTATATGTATTTTTTTGTTTTTTGTGTAGTAATAAAATCACAATAACTTTTATAACATATATATTATATCTTGGCAACACTTTTTTACATTTTTTCTGGTACTTTTATACCCAACACATCTAAAAGCAACATATTTATATTATAAACTGTTTCTGTTAAGACTATCCATGAATTTCTTAATTCTTTATCTTCTTCAGTAATAATCTTATTTTCAGCATAGAAAGAATTATATGCAGATGTTAATTTATAAAGATATTCAGCTATTTCATTTAAGGTTTTTGCTTCTACAGCTCTATTTAAAACAAGTGGTAAATCCAATAATAATAAAGCAATATCTTTTTCAGCAGTTCCCTTTAACTTAGTAATTTTATTGGCAGAATCAGCATTAGCTTTTTTCAACAAAGATTTCATTCTAATTGTTGAATAAAGTAAATATGGTCCGGTTTTACCTTCTAAATCTGCAAATTTTTCTATTTCAAAAATATAATCTGTAGCACGATATGGTAATAAATCTGCATACTTTAAAGCCGCTATAGCTACTGTTTTAGCTACTTTTTCTTTTTCTTCATCTTGTATCGATTCATTTGTTATTTTCTTATATGTTTCTTCATAAACTAAGCTCATTAAGTTTTTTAAACTCATGACGCCACCGTCTCTTGTTTTAAATGGCTTACCATCACGACCATTCATTGTTCCAAAACCAACATGTTCTAAAACAACACTATCAGCTACTAAATTAGCCTTTCTAGCTGCTCTAAAAGTTTGTTCAAAATGAAGTGCTTGTCTTCCATCTACTACATACCACATTTCATCTGGATCAAAGTTTACTTTTCTTTCATAGATAGCAGCTAAGTCAGTAGTTTCATAAGATGCTGAACCATTGCTTCTAATAAATAATAGTGGTGGCATAGGTGCTTTATCATCATCACGTGCTATTTCTACTACTTGAGCTCCTTCACTTTCTACTAAAAGTTTTTTATCTTCATATATCTTTTTTAATTCATCAAAATATTCCATTTCATCAGATTCACCATTCCAAATTTCAAAACTAACATTTAGTGAATCATAAGTATTTTTAATATCTGCTTTAGATATTTCCACTACTTTTTGCCACAATTCATAATAACCTCTTTCATGACGTTGAATTCTAGCAGTAATATCACGCGCTTCTTCTAGATATTGTTCATCTTCCTTTGATTTATTAGAAGCTAACGGATAAATAATCTCTAAATCTTCATTAGTAATTGGTAATTCTATTTCACTATAATCTCCCTTATAGCTTTCATCAAAATATGCTAAATCAGGATATTGTTCTTTTAATTCTCTTAATACTAAACCTAATGGTCTTCCATAGTCTCCTAAATGTGCATCTCCTAAAGCCTCATATCCCATTAAAATAGCTAATCTTTTTAAAGCTTCACCTATATTTGCACTTCTTAAATGACCAACGTGAAGAGCTTTAGCAACGTTGGCCCCACCATAATCGATAATAACTTTCTTATTACTCTTTTTATCAATATTCGTATTAATATCACTATGAATTTCATTTAAAAAATCATATATATATTCATCACTAAAACTAATATTAATAAAGCCTGGTCCAGCAATATTAATATTTGTAAATCTAGAGTCTTTTTCCAACTCTGCAACAATCTTACTAGCTATTTCACGTGGATTTTCGTGATAAATCTTAGTTAATTGCATAGCGTTGTTAACTTGATATTCACCTAAGTCCCTTCTATTAGATGGTTCTAGTAACACCTTTTCTACCTCATAACCAGCAGCTTTTATAATCTTTTGTAAATCTTTTTCTAAATTTTTAATTATACTCATTTTACTTCCTCGATTCTATATATAAATTTTTCGTTTTCAATACTATATTTTATCTCTATATCATTAATACTTCGTCGTATACTATCTGTTTTTATAATTGGTTTGATATATCTATCATACTCTTTTACTAAGATACTACTTTCACTTTCATTATCAAAGTAATAAGTCATTTTCATTTGATTATTATCTCTCACTAATTTCTTTTTACTATAATCATATATTACTTTAGTATCATCCTGTTCTTGATATTTAATAATTTCATCTTGCATAATAGCATTTGTCTCTAAAGTATCATTTACTTCATTATTTTTAATTGTTACTTTTACTCTTATTTTAGACATGGTCTCACCCACTTAAATTCAATGTAATGATTATAACACAAGTTTATATTTTTTAATACATAATTTTCTTTTAAACAAAAATACTAATAATAATGGAGGATTATGATGAAACTTTTAAAATTACTTTGGAAATTTACGAAAATATTTATTTTAATTATTATTTTTATAACTATAGGATGCTTTATTTATATAAAACTAACTCCTAAAGTTACTATTAATAGTGCAAATAATATAATTCTTTATGATAAAAACAAAGAGTCTTTTTTCAAAGGTAGTGAATCTAAAGAATGGGTAGATTTAGATCATATAAGTGATAATTTAATAAAAGCTACTATTAGTACAGAAGATAAAAATTTTTATCGACATTTTGGATTTGATTTTTTAAGAATTGGAAAAGCTTTATATACTAATATAATTAATAAAAATACTAAACAGGGGGCTTCTACTATTACTCAACAATATGCGAAGAATTTATTTTTAACTTTTGATAAAACATGGAAAAGAAAATGGCAAGAAATGTGGTATACCATAAACATTGAGGCAAATTATAGTAAAAAAGAAATTTTAGAAGGTTATTTAAATACCATTAACTATGGTCATGGAAAATATGGTATAGAAAACGCTAGTAAATATTACTTTGGGAAATCTGCTAAAGACTTAACTTTAGCTGAAGCTACTATTTTAACTGCTATTCCTAAAGCACCAAGTAATTATTCTCCCTTTATTAATTATGAAGCATGCCGGGAAAGACAAATATTAATCTTAGATAATTTAGTTAATAATAATATCATTACTAAAGAAGAAAAGGAGGATGCTTTAAATGAAAAAATAACTTTAATTGGCAAAGAAAATGATCAATCTCTTTCAAGTATCAATTATTACCAAGACGCTGTTTTAAATGAGCTTAAAAGCATTCCTACGATTCCTAGTAATTACAGTGAAGTAAAGGGACTTAAAGTCTATACTACTTTAGATTATAATGCTCAAAGTATTTTAGAAAAGAACATAAAAGAATCTTTTCCTGATGACTCTAAATTAGAAACTGCTAGTGTTATTATGAATCCAAATACTGGTGGCATTATAGCTTTAGTTGGTGGTAGAGATTATAATAAGTCTACTTTTAATCGAGCTCTTGATTCTAAAAGACAAGTTGGTTCAACAATGAAGCCTTATTTGTATTATGCTGCTTTAGAAAATGGTTTTACTGCTAGTTCGGAATTTACTAGTGAACCAACATCTTTCCCAATAGGAAATAATAAAACTTATTCTCCAAAGAATTATAATGATAAATATGGTAATAAACCCATTTCTATGGCAACAGCTATTGCATATAGTGAAAATATATATGCTGTTAAAACTCATATGTTTCTAGGCTATGAATCATTAATAAATGTTGCTAAAAGAGTTGGAATTAAAGAAAAATTAGATAGTGTCGCATCTCTTCCTCTAGGTACTGAAGAAATAAATATTATTAATATGACTGCTGGATATGCAGCTTTTGCTAATACCGGATATAAAGTAACTCCTCACTTTATTACTAAAGTTGTTGATGGCAATGGAAATACTATTTATAAAGCTAACGAAGATAAAGAATTAGTCTTAAATCCTAGTCTTGTCTTTATTTTAAATAATATTTTAACCGCAACTTATGATCCACTATATATAGATTATAATTATCCAACAGCTATTAGTTTAAGCGCAAAACTGAAACACAAGTATGCTTTAAAAAGTGGTACTACAGAAGGGGACAATTGGAATATTGGCTTTAATAAAGACTTAGTTTGCTCAGTTTGGGTAGGTTATGATAATAATTCTGAATTAACAAAGTCTGATTATAAATATGCACAAAATATTTGGTCTAAAACAGTAGAAGAAATAGAAAAAGATAAAGAAGATGCTTGGTACGAAAAACCAGCCAATGTAGTTGGCTTACTCGTTGAACCAATATCAGGAAAAGTTTCCCAAGATAAAAATAAAAATACTAAATTAGTTTATTTTTTGAAAGGAACAGAGCCCCAAGAGACCGATCCAACCTTTGATGAAATAAATGCTAATAGTAAAGAGTCTTAAGTATAAATTGAAAAGTTAAGTGTCCGAATTGGACATAAAAAAAGACACATATTGTT
>ERZ842401.1699-NODE-1699-length-30901-cov-6.382383_pt1 | contig 30901 bp, 23 predicted proteins | sample MGYA00521270_ERZ842401 | MGnify/ENA primary metagenome ERZ842401 (study PRJEB31892, sample SAMEA3878208) | bioreactor metagenome | biome: Moose rumen | place: Sweden | collected 2011-10 | study: EMG produced TPA metagenomics assembly of the PRJEB12797 data set...
TCGCTCGGCCCGAAGGGACGCTTTCACAAAGCGAAGCGACTGAAAGAACCTCTAAAGGAAGTCCTTGAGACGGGCACTCTTGTTGCTGTTGCGCAAACGTTGGGTGGCCTTCTCCCGTATCTGACGGACACGCTCACGGGTGAGGCCGATGTTCTCACTTATCTCGTCGAGCGTCATGGCCGGACAACCGATGCCATAAAAGAGACGGACGACCTGACACTCCCGATCGGGAAGGGTGGAAAGGGCACGGTCTATCTCGGTGGACAACGACTCGTCGTCCATGCCTTTGTCGGTGGCCGGGGCATCGGGATTGGGAAGGACGTCGACAAGGGTGGAGTCCTCACCGTCGAGCAGGGGGGAGTCGATGCTGGAATGACGGCTGGAGACACCGAGGATGGTGGACACACGGGTCTCGGGCAGTCCTATGCCTTCGGCTATCTGATAGATGCTGGGGCGGTGCTCGTGCTGCTGCTCGAACTCGGCGATGTACTGGAATATCTTGTGCTGGTCGCCCAACTTGTTGAGGGGTATGCGCACCAAGCGTCCCTGATCGGCTATGGCTTGCATGATGGCCTGACGTATCCACCAGACGGCATAGGAGATGAACTTGAAGCCACGGGTCTCGTCGAACCGCTCGGCTGCCTTTACGAGCCCCACATTGCCCTCGCTGATGAGGTCCATGAGGTTCATGCCCTGGGCCGGGTATTGCTTGGCCACGGAGACGACGAAACGAAGATTGGAGCGTACCATCTCGTCGCGTGCCGCCATGTCGCCCTTGTGGATGCGCTGTGCCAGTTCTATCTCACGCTCGAGGGAGAGCAACGGATAGCGGTCTATCTCACGGAGATAGGCGTTGATGGACTGTGAATCACGAGCGGTAATGCTCTGAGACATTTTGAGTTGACGCATACGAAAGGGGTGTCTTTTTGGTTCTACTTCGTTTTTCGAGGGGCAAAAATAATACTTTTCGCCCATACCTCCAAATTTTTGGTACGAGAATTTTCACACCTCTCCCCCACCCTGCCATCGGACAGCGGATGACAAAGAGGGGGAGAGGGAGGGGTTGGCCTGTGCGTCACTGGGCAAAGAGGAGGGCGACGAGGACCATGAGGTCGGTGGTGTTGACCGCCCCGCTGCCATCGACATCGGCCGTGGCCGTAGCGGCGGAATGTCCGATAAGGATGCGGACGAGCGAAGCGACGTCGGCAATGGATACACGACGGTCGAGGTTGACATCGCCATGCAGCAGGACGGCAGGAGCATAGGCCGTGAACTTGCAGAAGGTGCAGTTCTGGTAGAGGTCGAATGTCCAGGTGCCGTCGGCAAGGGCATAGCCGTAACCTTCGTCGTACGACTCGTCACCGCCACGGCTGAGGTTGGCACGGTGGTAGACGATGGTCAGGGAGTCGCCAAGGTCGGATGCGGTGATGGTGGTGTTTCCCTTGATGTAGTTGTGGCCGATACCGAAGCCCTCGACCAGATGGAACGGGGAACTGTCGGTGCGCTGGAAGTTGAGCACGGCACAATCGTCGAGCGTACCGCCTTCGAGCCCGGAGGAGAGCATGACGTAGGATTCGCCATAGGTGGCGTTGGTCTTGCTCCAGTAGGCCCATCGGGAGGTGAACGACGTGTTCGAGGCAAAGCCTCCGCCCAGGAGGGTGGGCGCATCGGCCGCAGACACTTGGTCGTAGTCGGGGGTTTCCTTGCGCTTATAGTAGAGATAGGGCACGGTGTAGGTGACCTCTGAGGGAGCATAGGATGAACCGGAGACGGTGGAACGCACCGTGAGGGTACCTGGCTCGGTGAAGGTGTAGGAGGAGAGGTCGAGGGGGGAAGAGGTGATGACGACGTTGTCGAGTTTGATGACGGAGTAGTAACGTCCGGCAACGAGATAGAAACCGTCGAACACCGCACTGCTGCCCGAGGGGAGATAGAAGGTGCCCGAGGAGCCGTTGGAAAGGGACCATGCTACGGTGCCTGCCGTCTGGTCGACATCGAGGGTGACGTGGTACCAGGTGTCGGCGGTGAGCGTGGTGGTGGACGTGGTTCCGTTCAACGTGTAGGTAGTGGAGTTCTTCCCGGCCGTGAGGTCGAAGAGCATGTTGGCATTGGAGTTGATGGCCGCATAGTTGTCCCAGGCATAGGTGGGATTGGTGCCGCCTTTGGCCATGACGCAGAACTCTATCCCATCAGTGTTGCCCGACTTGAGGGAGAGGTCGAAGTCGACGGTGTACCGGTTGACGGAGGAGACATCGACATCAGAGGGACGGGTGTAGGCATAACGGGTGTTGGTGGTGCCTGTGTTGACGTAGAAATACTGCCCATAGTCGGCATCGCCTGTTCCCAAGGAGATGGCGGCTCCGGGAGAGGTCCATCCGGTGATTTCGGTCTCTGACTCGTAGTCCTGGGCATAGAGCGTCTCACCCGTGGTACTGCCAATGGTGGTGGTGGTGCCGGAAAGGGAGGTGAAGGTGCCGGAGAGTTGCGGGGTCTCGCCACCGGTGGCAACGCCACGGATGCCTACGCGTGGCAGGAAGAACTCGGAGGCGATGGAGGAGTAGCCGTCGGGAATCTCACCCGTGTAGACTTCCATACCCGTAAGTTCGATAACGGCTGGCTCGCAGGATGGGGAGTCGTCGACGCGCAGACAGAGGTTGCCGTCCTGAAGGACGAGTCGCAGTTTGCTGCTGTCCATCTCGTCACACGCTATCTTTACCTTCGAGAGGTCGCCCGTGACACTTCCCACCTGTCCCAGGGTGTAGAGCCCGTCGGCAAGGGCGGAACCCAGATGGAACTCGAAGACGGGAACGATGTCGGAGGGCCCGTACTGCTCCCATTCGTTGATGCCGAGCTTGGAGAGGTCGAGGGTGATAGACGTGGCATTGAGCCAGTCGTGCTGGTCGTCGGCCGAACCGTTGACATCGAGCACTACGCGAGAACCGTATTGAAGGGTGAGGGGACCCGTGGTGACGCTGCCTATGGAGCCTGTGGTGGCTCCGCCTACGTTAAGCCGGGCCCCGTACTGCATGGTGAGACCGGCGGGGAACTGACCGCCCGTGGTGTTGAGGGTGGTGTTGATGTGCATCGACACAGGGCTGTTCTGCAGCGTGCCATTGAAGTTGACCGTTCCGTCCCAGATTTGGGTCTCACCGCTGTAGGTATGGGTGACGGCAGCCATGTTCAGCACGCCCAGGCCTTGCTTGATGAGTCGCATGTCGCCCGTCAGTGCGCCGCCTTGCAGACTACAGGTGTAGGTGGTGGTGCCCACGGCTCCGGGATTCAGGGCATAGCTGTCGATGCCGTAGGTGTACTTAGGCACGTTGATGGTCAGGATATAGGGCGCAGCTCCGTCGGAAACGGTAAGCGTGGTGTTGGCATACTCGTTGTGCAGGAGGTGCTGGTCGTTGTAGCCCGTGCCTATGGTGGTATTGTTGCCTATCAGGGTGCGGTCCGTGGTGGTCAGAGGAGGGGGCGCAGTGGTCAGTCCCTCCAGTTCGCCCAGGAAGTAGCTGAGGTGGGGAGGCTGGTTGTAGGCGTGCATCTGCCATACCATGGCCTGACGGTACTGGTAGTCGTGCCAGAGGGTGTAGATGCCGTAGTCGGTGGGCATGGCGGTGGTGTAGATACGGATGTACTCATGACCTTCGTCGACACGCAGGATGAGTTCCTCGCGCCAGTCGCCCAGGATGTCGCCGGAGAAGCAGGGATGGTTCTTCGTCCAGTTGTTCATCTTACAACCCGAGGAGGTGAACAGTCGACCCGAACCGGGCTTGATGATGGCTGCCTCGCGCTCGGTGCCCGGACTGTTGAGCACCTCGGAGAGGAGGTCGCCGTCCCAATAGATGCGGAAATTGAGGTCGCTCCAGACGATGTATTCGTAATCAAACGGGATGACGGCATCCTTGACACAGCTTACCATGCCGGACTGCGTAGAGCGGCCCATGGCTCCCGGGTAGACGTTGGAGAAGTTGGCACAGAGGGCACGACCGTCGTCGTCGCTGCCCGTCAGTCGGTAATACAGCTGGCTGGTGGTGGCATTACGGTAGTTACAGGCTGGCTCTTCCTCGTTGCAGGCGAAGATTTCCAGTCCCTCGCGGTAGGGGTCGAAGTCGGAACAATGCAGGGCATCGCCGTGACCCAGACCCGTCGTGGTGAGGCCGTGGCCGTTGTCGTCGACCACCATGGAGCCGTAGACTATCTCGTCACGCCCGTCCTGGTCAACATCGGCAATACAGAAGTTATGGTTACCATTGCCATACCACGGGTCGCTCCATCCGCCGTTGTTCGACCACGACCAACGCAACGTGAGGGCATGGGTGCTGGGGTCTACGTCGTAGGCACGCATCTCGTGCTTGGTGTAGATGCCTCGCGCCAGGAAGATGCTGGGGTTCTTACCGTCCAGGAAGGGGGCACCGAAGAAATACTTCGACGAACGATGACCGTAGGAGTCGCCCCAGTCGCTGGCTGCACCACGCGCAATGGGATATTCCATATAGCGCACGGCATCATAGATGATTCCGTGGTCACCGTCCATGTAGACGAGGTATTCGTTACCCGTATTCGTGTAGGTCATATTGGCCGTGTGGGTGATGCTCGAACGTGTGTCGACACCTGCCGAACCAATACGCTGGGGGTATTCCGTACGTGAACCGCCACGCTGACCATGCACCATCATGTCGTCGCCTCCACGAAGCAACACCTCTGCTGCACCGTCACCGTCCCAGTCGTAGGCGATGATGTTCAGTTCGTGGCTGCCTCCGCTGACCATGTTGGGACCAACGTCGATCCACCACAAGAGCGTGCCGTCGAGTTTGTAGGCATCAATACGGTCGTAGCATCCGTCGCTGCGCGAGACAAACAGGTCGCCCGAGTCAAGCGTGGAGAGACGCTTGATGATGATTTCCATCTCACCGTCGCCGTCCAGGTCGGCCACCTCGGCATCGTTGGCTATATAATAGGCGGAAACATCCTCACCGCTACTGTTGTAAACAGGGACCAAAGGGATGTCGAAATAACCCGTCTCACAGGTGGTGTATAGCTTATACTTGTAGGCTCCCCATACGCTGACGGCAGCGCATTGCGATTGCTCTACCCCACGAACTACGGCACTCACCGTGTAGGTGTCGGTGGATGTTCCACCGGTATCGACGTAGTTGGACACCGAAAGGGGCGAACTGTTCAGTTTGGTTCCGCCACGATAGACGTTGTAGGTTACGTCGTAGTACTCCTCGGCAAGGATACGCCAACTGAGAAACACGCCGGCATCGGTTTTCACCGCAACCAAACCTCGACCCAGACGGTCGGTAGGACGCTGGGCATACACGCTGTTCACCAAGCAAGCGAACAAGAACACCAGAAAGAGACAAATCTTTTTCATTGTACCACAAACATTTTCATAAAGATTAATAGCCATAATCAGGCGCAAAGATAGCAAATAAATGGTAACGGACAAAACAAATACACTTAGAACTGGAAAATCGATGCCCCTACCCCACCCCATTAAGAAGAAAAGAGCGAAAGGAGAAAGAGAGAATATCGGTTTTCTAATAATCATAAGAAAAAGAATTATTAGTTTTCTGATATTTTATATTATATACTTATTATTCTTATTTATAATATTTTAGGTTAACACGCAAAGAACAATAACAGAAAATTAAATGATATTTTTTTGATATTTTATTTGGAAGGAATATAATTTTTCAATAACTTTGCATCAGAAAACAATAGAAAACGGCAAAACGATGGAAGCAAAGTACATCATGAAGACGCTCATCAAGGAGTACGGAGGCACACAAAAAGTGTTTGCCAGCATGATAGGCGTATCGCAGCCCACAGTGGCAAGCTGGATGGCGCAAGAATGCCTACCCAGCAGCGGAATAGCCAAAATAATGAAGGCCCTGCCCGAGGTGAGCTTCGATTTCCTGAGTGGGAAATCGGACAACATGAGCAACGGCTCGGAAGGCAACATAAGCCTGCCCGGTGTGAACTACTACCCTAACCTGCCTGCCACAGCAGGACAAGTGCCCGTAGGTGACTATGACGGAAGTACGGAAAAGATATACATCCCGGGAATGAACGCCGAAGCTTATATGCCTGTAAAGGGAAACAGCATGAACCCTACGCTACAAAGCGGTGACATCGTGGGCATACACGCCGTGCAGGATATCGCACGCATACGCCCCAACGAGATATACATGGTGTTTACAACCGACAACGAGCGGATGTTGAAACGTATCGTGAACATCGACGAAGGAGAATGGCTGACACTTCATAGCGACAACCCCGACTACAAACCTTTCCGTGTACTGAAGGAACAAGTGTGCGCCGTATATCGCGTAGTATGCTTTATTCGCAGCATGGAATAAGCTTCGTACAAAAAACCAAAACGAAGACGAGACGCAACTTTGTTGCTACGATAACGAAAACAAACAACATAACCCACTAAAAACACAGAACCATGGCAGCAATCATCAAAGCCGTAGCAGCAAGCTACAACAACGAAGCAGGGAAACAACTTCTCGCTCAAGCCTTAGAAATCGCATGCGTTAGCCTGGCATGCCTGTCTATCATCTCACTCTTCCAGTTTGCCTGAACAAGGAAGACAATCCGACTAAAACCGCACACCAAAGAAAATACGGCCGCGCCACTTGCGGTTGCTGACAAAGAGCTTGCGCTTACTGCCATCGGCAGAATAGTTGGCCACGACCTGAGTGCCCAGAAACGTATGCTTGAAGTTGCGGACAACAGCAAACCGACCAGTAACCACCATCTCAGGAAAACGGTATTTAAGTCGCTGTTTATCACCATCAAGCGACAAACGACTACGGTCGTATATGATGAGATTGGGCAAGGCAGAAACGTGAATCAACCAACCCTTACCGGGTACGAAGTTATAACCATACCCTCCCCCTACCCCAATATGGATGAAGCGAAGATCAGCATGCAGCATGCGCGATGTAGATCGGGAGTTGAAACTAAGATGGGTGCCCATGAACGAACCGCCCACCAACCACGAACCGGCACTTTGCTTCTGCAGATAGGACTGACTGAAGGCAGCCGCATAGGAGAAACGACGATTGTTGAAGGCATAGAACCCATCAAGGTAAACAGAAACCTGATGTATATCGCCCGGAGATATACGCTGCACCTCCCCCTCCGACGTGTGTGTGCCCGATAACGACTTGGTATTCAGCAGGACAACGTCGAAACCCCACTTATTGTTATACTCGTTGGTTTCAAACTCAAAGTCCTTGTATATCCCCCTCAACTTTGCTGGATTAAGCGAATAAGAGAGTGAAAGACCGCGATATGATACACCCAGACTGACCACAAAACGATGGTCGGCACTCAACCGACTGGTCTGCAACACCCCATCCATCGTAGACCTGATGGTCATACCCGTCCCTGACAACCCTTCACGATTGCGTATGGTCACACGGGCATGCGGACGGACCACATAAGCCGTGTCATAGTTCCCTCTATAATATCTTATCTCCAGCAAACTGTCCAAACGATGGAACCAGTCCTTACCCTTACCTGCATACAAAGAGCCAGGAAACAAGACGGCCAGAAGAGCCAATATAACCATACGGTCCATCCATCGGTGACGACAGAACGGGAACTGTATACCAGAAATTCGGGACAGATGGTTCATTGACTTCTCTACCTAACATTCAAAATACGGGGCAAAGTTACGCATTATTCATGAAATAACAGGATATAGTACAAAAGAATTTACCCTATCGCTCCACCCCCCATTATTCGTATATACGATATAATCATATATATCAAATACATGTAATATACATATATCTAATATATTTATATATTCTATATAGCCAATATATTTACTATATATACTATATATTATATAGCTATTATATACAATATATTTATATATCTTTTATATCTTTAATATACCATATAGCAAATATATAAATATATACACGATATATCTATATATAGAATATACAGAATATATAAATATACCAAATATCTTGCATAGTTCATATATTTTGTCTATCTTTGTGTCGGAAAACCAAAATCCATACGAAAATGGCTAAGATAATAGCAATCATCAATGACAAGGGTGGGGTGTCGAAGACCACAACCACAATGAATCTGGGCACGGCACTGTATCTGCTGGGCTACAAGGTCTTACTTGTGGACAGTGATAAACAGTGCAACCTGACCATCACACTGGACAAAACGAGTTATAAGGTAGGCGTGCAGACGCTGTACGACTGGATGAAGGACGACAGCATAGAACCACCTGTGTACGAACGCTACGAAGGACTGGACTACATACCCAGCAGCGTGCGCATAGACGAACTGAACACCTGGCTGGCAGATAAGGTCTACAGAGAGAACTACCTGAGTATGAGGCTCAATGCGCTGCGAGATGAGTACGACTTCATCCTTATAGACTGTGCTCCAGGCTGTTCGAGTATCATCAACAAGAATGCCATCGCAGCATCGGACGGCGTTATCATCCCCGTTCGCACCGACCTGTATTCGGTACAGGGAAAGAATGCCGTCATCAACATCATCGACGAGATAAACAAGATGATGGGTAAACACATCGAGATGATGGGATACCTGCTCACGCAATACGAGCGCACGCGCATGGGCAAGGAAGTACGTCAGTTCTTTACCGACCAGGATAAACCCGTGTTCCCCATCCCCATACGGAAATGCGCCAAATGCAACGAGGCACCGAAGGAACAGATGAGCCTCTTTGAGTTTGCCGCCGACTGTACGGCCGCCGACGACTACATGAGACTGGCGGAAACCATAACCGACAAGACCACTCGTCCTAAGAAGTGGACACCTGCAGCATGGGCAAAGAAAGCCAACGATGCCTATGACAAGTTCCTCAACGAACAGGAATAAGCAGGGTAGGAGATAACAGCAAAATTTACAACTAACAGAACATACCATGCCAAAACCTAAGAAATTCACGTCACTGAATGACATCGAGCATGAGATTCAGACCCAAACACGCGATTTGTATCAGCAGACCCCATCCGTTGTTCCCCCCGTACGTCCGGTTGCAGAAGTAGCAGTACCGATGGCACAAGAGAACAAGCGACGCGGCAGACAACCCCAGAGTATCATCCCCCGACAAAACGGCAAACTGCTCTTCCTGGAAGAACAGCACATCCAGGCTATCGAACAGATTCACTGGACAAGTAAGGTTGACCGACAGGATGTCATCCGAACGGCTATTGAGGATTTCCTTAACCGCTACTACGACGGCAACCGATTGAACGCCGAAGGGGAAACGCTGGTTCATCAGTATTACGACCGAACCCATCTGTAGGGACGGCTACCCCTAATGACACACACGTTGATATGCTCCCTCCGCAACGAGGGGGCATTTTTTGTATCAAATGGGGTGGGGGAGGGGAGAAGTTACTTTCTCCTCAATTCAAGATTACCTTTTTCGCAGTTGGAGGTTACCTTTTCCTCAGAAAGAAGTAACCTTCTCCTCAACTGCACTTCCCTATACGTCTCATAAACAATCACTTATAAGGGCCTAATATATTTAATATCCTTTATATTTTTAATAAAAATCTTTCTTATTAATATATTAAGATGTTAGTATATTAAATATATAGGCTCGTCGGGATTGCTGATTATCAACTACTTACAAAACATCAGTTGCAAAGAAACCCATCTCAAACTGAGAAAAAAGTAACCTTAATTTGCAGAAAAACCAACTTTTAATTGAGGAAAAGGTAACCTTTAGTTGCGAAGAAAGTAACCTTCAAAATGCGAAAATACCTCCTCCGCAGTTCGGGCAACTTGCTATTGAATTCTTTCGCTGGAACAATCGTAACTAATTGATTTATTGTACTTAATCTTTTCGATTAAAACTGGATGTTCAGCGCAAAGGTTACTTTCTCCTCAACTCGATGGTTACCAAATCCTCAAAAAGAAGATTACCTGATTCTCAATAAACGCATTAGATGAGAACATCTATCTCCCTATAGTTGAGAACTTTGTTGCTTAAAGTTTGAGGACTTGGTTACTTCTGTTCTTGAGGAGAAGGTTATCTCCGAGTTGAGGAGAAAGTAACCTCTTCTTCTTTCTCTCCAGAACGCCCAATTGAGGAGAAAGTAACCTCCGTGTTGTGAAGAAGGTAACCTTTCTGTTGAGGAGAAAGTAACCTCCGAATTGCGAAAAAGGTAACCTTAACTGGAGCCTTTGGTTACTACGTTTTGCGATTCTGGTTATCTCGTTTTTGAGGTCTTGGTAATTTATTTTTGAGGTTTAGGTTATTTTTACCTTATTTATTTTGGTGAGAAACAGAATAATTTATACTTTTGCACCAAACGTTCAGTATATGGCAACCAAAAAGACAAAAAACAAGGTAGACCTAATCAGTGACAAGAATGACCTCATCCAACAGTTGGAGGGCAGTGACTACATTAAAAACCCCCTGGTGTACTCCCAGATTCGAGGTGACTTCTCTTTGATTCAGACCAATGTGTTGGTTGCTATTGCGGCCACAATGCAGGACCGAATAAACTCCAAATTTGAGAATGGCGTGATGGGTCCGTTGTTTACTAAGGAAGAATTATCGCGCGGAAAGATTACCTTCGAGGTGCCTCTGGCTTCACTCGGGGTGAAGACGAAGGAGTATGCCAGTGTCCACGAGAGTTGCCGTGCGCTCACCAAACTGGACACCACCTTTACCTATACCGACGATTCCGGAGAGAAACGAACGAAGACAAGTGTGATATTCACCGACGTGGACGTGCCCACCTATGTGACCAGTACGGGACAGACGCGTAGGGTAGGGAACATCAAGATAGACATGAACGCTTCGGTGGCGGAGCTTATCTTTAACAAGAGCGGGGCCTACGTAGAACACCTGGAGGGCATCGTACGTTTGTGCCGCAGCCCCCGAACGCCTCGTCTCTACATCTATCTTTCGGCGTGGAAGCACCAGCAGTCGTGTACACTCAACTACTTGGCCTTGAAGGAGTTCCTTGGTGTCCTGGTGTACAACAAGGACCGTTCGAAGATTGTGCAGGACAAGTGTACGACCTGGGCGGTCTTCCATCGTGACGTGCTCGACCCGGCCAAGAAGGAGATGAAGCGCCTGGCCGATCAGGGCAAGGTAGAGTTCTATTTCGATTACGACCCTGTCTACCACAACGGACGCAAGCGCGGTAATCCCGACTGCGTACGCTTCAACCTCTATCCGGCCGAACATTTCGGTCATGCAACGGAAATTGAGGAGAAGGTTACTTCCTCCTCAACTCATCTCTCCCCCCTGCAGCAACAGCAGTGGGAGCAGTTCTGTTCGGTTGTGAAGGAGCGGTGTGGCGAGAAGTTCTACGAAGTCTTCGTAACCCCCTGCACGTTGCGTGAGAGTGACGACAAGTGGGTGGTTGTGAACGTTCCCTCGAAGTACGTGGCCGAGCAGTGGGAGAAACAGGGCATCAACCTCTTCTCCTGCATACGTGAAGTCTTCGGTCCCTCGGTGCGTCTGAGCTACAAAATCTGACGTTCTACTCCATCCGTTCCAGTATCTCCTCGGGGAGCAACGGGATGACGAGCAGTTCCTCGGCATCCTCGTTCGTATAGCGTGAGGCAAAGCCGTACCCGTACTTCTGCATCTCCTCCAGCAGACGTCGGTGGGTGCGGAAGGCATCGGCCATGTTCTGGGCAAAGTCGTCCTTCAGCATATCCTCTATGCCCTCGTAGTTCTCGCGGGTGGTGGCCGGAACCATGTAGGTGATGGTATAGGTGTTTTCCTCGAGCGTATATCCCATCGTGAAGATACCCTGGTTTTCCTCGGGGCACTTAGCGTCCATACTCTCCACCATGAGCGTTAGGACGTCACGCAGGTCGCCCTCGGACGCATACGCCGGAGCGTTACTAATGCGTTGCCTCCCGCGATAGTAATGCATGCCGCCCAGCATTAGTATCATGACGAGCAGAAGACCTATAATGCGTTTAACCGAGCCTTTCATGCCACAAAGGTAAGCAACTTAATTTAGAATACAAAATACATAATTCAAAAATAATTTGTAACTTTGTGCACTTTTACACACGTATATATATAAATAAGGTAAGAAAGATGAAGGTTGTCTTTTCCGCTGGAAATGCTTAATTTTGTACTCCATGAAACCACGGGCATTCCTTATCCTGCTTCTGACCCTCTGCCTTCCCGCGCCCAGTCGCGGACAAGACGAAAGGGTAGGGGACATCAACGGTGACGGTCTTCTTACGCTCACCGACCTCCAGCTGTTGGTATCCTTCATCAACGGGCGGGACACCGTAGACCTCTATAACGGTCACGACTATGTAGACCTCGGTCTGCCCAGCGGCCGCCTGTGGGCCACGATGAACGTGGGTGCCGACAGCCCTTCATCTCCCGGAGGATACTTTGCCTGGGGCGAGACGCAGGAGAAGGAAACCTACACGTGGGACAACTACCGATGGTCCGAGGGCGACTCGTTGCTCACCCGTTACTGTTGCGACACCCTCATGGGAACCGTCGACAGCCTTGCCGTCCTCCTTCTCACCGACGATGCTGCCCGTCAGCAGATGGGCGGACGATGGCGCATGCCCATGCTCTCCGAGGTGGTAGAGCTCTACCAGCGTTGCACCTGGGCATCAGATACCCTCGACGGACAGGCTGGTTTCCGAGTCACGGGTCCCAGTGGGGCGAGCCTCTTCCTCCCCGTGGCCGGCTATCGTGAGGACGACTACTATGCCAACGAAGGAACCGAAGCCTTCTTCTGGACACGAGAGCTCAACTATGCTACCGACGACGAAGCCTACGGCCTCCTCCTTCTCTCCTACTATCGGTGGTGGGCCATCCGCTATCGCTACACCGGTCATTCCGTTCGCGGTTGTGCCCCCTCCCTGCTTCAGGTCTACGACATAAATGCGGACGGACACATCAGCATTGCCGACGTATCCGTCCTCATCTCCCTGCTCCTCTCTAACCTATAGTGGTTAGTGGTCGTTTTCGTAGCAACGAAGTTGCGTCTCGTTCCCGTTTTCGTTATCGTTTTCGTGCGCTTTAGCGTTCCGTCACCTCGTTCGCAAGCAGTTCCACGTCCGTCACATTAATGTACCCGTCCCCGTTCAGGTCATAACGCCGAAGAGCCTCGTCCGGAGAAATCACGGGACGTATCGAACGGCCCGAGTACCGTGCACGGTAAGCCCACATGATGTCCTCATCGTCGAAGTACAGCGAATACCCCATCTGCGCATTCGATGCATAAGTCTCTATGGCCCAGTAACTTCCAGATAGGTTCTCCTCATACAGGCCATAGTCGCGCTGATAGCCCGTCGCAGGCAGGAATATGTAGTTCGACCCTCGGCTTATGCGGTAACCGTACATCCCGTTCACCAGGGCCCAGTTCCATCGGCAGTATTGCATCAGTTCCAGCAGCTGGTCTATCGAGGGCGTGCGCCATAGTCCTCCCCACAGTCTCATGGCGGCATCGTCGCAGATGCGCAGCGTATCCATCTCCCCGCTGTATCGTGTCAGCGTAGTGCCCGAATCCGTCACCACGGCCCACTTATACGCTTCCCAGTCATACGTGCTCTTCTCCTCCGTCTCTCCCCAGGCCACGCGCACTCCGGTCTCATAGTTCATGGTGGCTCCCACGTTCGTCTTTGCCCACAGCGTTCCGCTGGGCAGTCCGAAGTCCACATATTCGTGTCCGTTTGTCGCATCCTCGTTCAGCAGCCAGTCGATGATCCACACCACGTCCCTCACGGACACACGTTCGTCCCCGTTCACGTCACTCTCTGCCCACATCGGCAGACAGCACCCCATCAACAAACATACCACCCACTTCCTCATTCTCTCATTTTCTCACTTTCTCAATTTCTCATTCTCTCAATTTCTTCTTACCACAATGCCACTCTTCCCACACCCTGCATTTCCAGGAAAGTAGGGATACCCATTGCCCTGAACACGCGCATCATACTCGTCAGCGTGATACTCTTTCCCCTCTCCAATCTGGATATCTGTGACTTCTGTACGCCAACTCGCTCCCCCAGCTGTTCCTGGGTAAGTTTCTTTGCCAGACGAGCTTGTTTAATAGCCTCACCTATATGGTAGGCCTGAATTTCTTCAGCAACTTGACGTTCAAACTCATCGCGCTCTGCGGTTCCGATGGGGCCAAGATCTCTGTCAAGCAGTTCCTCTTGTGTATAAACTTTTATAGCCATAATCTTATGTATTTGATTCAAAATATTTTCTTCTAAGTTCTTTTGCTTTTGTTATCTCTTTTTTAGGCGTTAGCCAACTCTTTTTAATGAATCCGTTCGTTGCTACTACAATAGTTTGCTTCTCAGTATCCCAGAATGCAAGAAGCCTATATTGAATACCATTATATAATGTCCTGAACTCCCAGATATCAGTTCCCTCCAGTTTCTTAAAGAGACTATTATCCAGCACACCTCCTGCTACCTTTAATATGTTATAGTATATTTTCTTACGCGCCTGTAATGGTAAGCTCTTCAGAAACTCGTTAGCCTCATGAAGATATACTACATTGAAGTATTGTTCTCTCTTCATTTCTTCTTTTTCTTTTATCCTTTCGCCCTCTTGATTGCAAAATTACGAAAAGTTTCCGAAAAGCGCAACTTTCCAGACAAAAAATCCCCTCCCCTGAAACTAGGGGAGGGGTAGGGGTGGGGTATTTTCGTTTTCATACGATTTAGCGTTAATAGGTTCTCTCATATATTAGGCGTTTGTCACGGTTAATGCTATCAATGGCCCATGGGCGAAGTGTTCCCTCCTCTACGATGTCAACTTCCCTGTTGAGCAGGCGGTGCAGGTCGGAATAGATACCACCAATGGTAAAGAGTGATACTTCGGCATTTTCGTCGTAAGCGACCAATAGGTCCACATCGCTTTCGGGAGTCTCTTCCCCTCTGGCAAAGGAGCCAAACAGCCATGCCTTCACGACCGGTTGGGTCTTGAGGTATTGCACAATGGCTTGTATCATGGCTTCCTTTTTCATCACTCTCTCACTCTCTCATTTTCTCATTTTCTCATTCTCTCATTCTCGTAGCGCAGCGTCTCGTTTTGATCTTCGGTCTTCCTCTGTCACGACTCGGTATTGCTGATGCGAGCATCGCACTGCTCTCGCTGCTCCATCGGTTCGTACGCTTTAGCGTTCCTTACCAATCATCCTCCCAGACGTTCGTCTTTAGGGGAGTGAACGGAGGTTTATCGTCATCACCTCCATGGGACAGGGGTTCAATGAGACCTTGAGCGTTCGACTGGACTGTTGTACCAGGTAATTCTACATCGGCCAAATGTTCAAACAATCCGAGGTTTACTGTTTTTATCTGAGGTACTATATAAGTTCTTTTCATCTGCTTCATGTCTTCTGTTCTTTCTACCTTAATGTTCTACGCGCACATGCGTATTACTTATATAGTACCTTCTTTCCGTTCGTTATGTACAGCCCTCGGGTGGGGTTCGTCACGAGGCGTCCCGTCAGGTCGTAGGTGTTTCCGTTGTAGCGCGACTGTGTGCGCTCCTCCGTAACGTCGTTCAGCGTTCCGTCCTCGGCTATCTCCATGATGGCCGTTACCGTTCCGTCCTCGTTCTCTATCCATATTTCGGCAGGCATGTTGGCTTCCCGTACGGAAGACGAGATAGTTGTGTCACCGTCTACGAACGACTTCGTCCTGATGTAAGCCGAATTGCCATTAATATGTCCGGCTGTACTGATGGGATAGAAGCCCAGGCCCGTCGCCTTCACCTCTTCACCGTTGTAGTACCCGACGGTAGTCTGGCTGGAGTAGTAGCCAAGTCCGTACATCTTCAGGTAGTCGCTGTCGGTCAGTTTGTAGTACTTCAGGTTGGCCACCAGCAGGTTCTTGTCGTGCACCTTTGCACTGCTGGGCAGTCCGCTACCTACTGTCTGTACTTCCTCCTCTATGGGGAAATCCATGGTTGCGCTTCCTGTCGGGCCGGTTCCTATGAGCAGGTATCCCTGTCCGCCCTCCATGTAGTAGTACTTGTCTCCACCCACGGTTTGTACGGGAACCTCCTTGAAGTGCAGTCTCAGCGAGTGGCTGGTCGTGTTCTTGTATGCCTCGGTGCAGTAGTAGGCCTTTATGGTGGGATTGCCTCCCACATCGTGCTTGATGCGGTAGTTCAGGGGATAGCTGTACGTTGAGTAGTATGTTCCGTCCTGTGCCGGTGACTTCATGGTCGGAGCCGTAATCTCATTGAAGGTCATGAACTTCCAATAGGTGAATATCTCCTCCTTGTTGTAGTGACGCAGGGGGTAGTTCGTAGTATTTGCATCGTGGCCGATAGTCAGGTAGGGCGCGCTGCTGGCACTGCTGTTGTTGTCCTTGATGCGCCATACGCAGGGAATAACAGGTTCTATCTTGAAATTCAATGCACTTCCCACTGCTGTCGTTTGTCCAGAGGTCCCGGTGTTGTTGTCGATGTACACGTCGTCTCCATTCCTCATCTTATAGGTGGTGCCCGATACGGTTACCCAGAACGAACCTTCGTTGCCCGTCACGTTGGCAGCATAGTCGGTTTCCCAGCCTGTGCCCACTGCTGTCAGTCGGGCACCGAACTCGGGACGTGAGGCTCCCATGTTCTCCAGGAAGTAGGGGTGCTGGTCGTCCAGTGCCTGGAAGTTGGCTGCACTTCCGCTCTTTATGCCGGCCACCATCTGCAGGGCCTTCTTGTACACCTGAGGTCCCAATGGGCCGTTGGCGGTGCTGAAGGTCTGGGCCGTATAGCCTGCCAGGCTGGTCTCGTTCGGGGTGAAGGTATAGGTGTCGGCTCCGTTGACTATGGCCGTGGCAGCACCGTCGGCCAGGTTCACGATGTCCTGCAGACAGTCGGTAGAGCCTACGTTGTCCAGCGTGATTACGCCGCCCACGTGTCCGCCCAGGTCGCTGATGACACGCTGTATCATCTGGTTCTCGCCCTCGTGGGTGCCATATTCGTCGGTGATGGTGCTGCGGTTCAGGGGGATGAACTGCCAGATGCTCTGGGTATATTCAAATCCTTCTTGAGTCACTCCTCCGTAGATTACATGGTCGCTGTATGCCCACATCCACATGCGGTCGTACTCGTTCGTGCTCGTTATCTTTGCCGGTGTGGCTATCACGCAATAGGGACCCGTGATGTTGGGATAGAAGTACTGGGCGGGATACATGCGCAGGTCCTGACTCGTGTTGTCCACCTTGTAATTGGTACCGTAGATGTATCCGTTGTCGGTGGTCATCGTCGAGGTGAAGTCCTGTCCCGGGGTGAAGACGTAGCGGTTACCCTCGTTCTGCAGGGTGTATTGCCAGATGCCGTTGCCCGTGGTGGTCTCACCGCTGTTGGTGGCATCCCATACGTTCCAGTACGAGATAGCGTCCTCACATACACCCATGGGCTCGCCCAAACTGGCCAGGAAGGTTTCTTCGTCGTTCTGGTAAACCTTCCAGTAGTTGCGTATCAGGTAGCGGCCGGTGGGCAGTTCGTTATAGTCGGCCAGGGTGAGACTTTGCTGCAACATCTCGTTGGCGCGTTCCACCTTCTCGGGCGAAGTCTTGGTTGCATACTCTTCGTCCGTCCAGATAAGGGCTACCAGTTCGGCATGCTTGCTTCGTTTCACGCAGAACGGTTCGTCGCTGGGTGTGAGACCGCCTATCAGGTTGTTCAGGTAGTCCAGTGCCTGCTGGTAGTAGTCGTCAACGGTTATCATACGCCACCGGGAACCTTCGGCAGTGTAGCCTCCGTTACCTGCTACGGCCGTTCCTCCGTTATTGGTCCAGCAGGTGGAACCTGAGAAGTCGTCTTTACTGGAAATGTTATATAACACGCCGTAGTTGGGGTCGTTACGTGTATACCAGTTCTTGGCTGTTGTACTGTAGCTGTTTACTGTGGAGAGCATCTTCCAGGTGCTCAAATCTTCGCCTTCCAGTGCAGCATAGGTCTTCCCGTCCAATGTTGCCGGTATGTTACCATAGGTACGATAGTAGAAATAGGTGGTAATTCCTGTGGGAGCAGTCAGGTGCCATACGCTCCTGTCAGGGTCTGGATAGTCAGCTATCTGGCTTAGGGCAGTAGTCTCCCCGTTGTAGGAAGCCCATTTGCTGGTTTCTGCATTCTGGATGACATAGTCGTCCACGCTCACCTCCTTAAAGGTCACGTAGTGGTCTACCCACATCGTGCTACCTTCGTCATGGTTTGTCCAAGAGCCCATGACGGTGGTGCTGCGCAGATTGAGGAACCACGATGTACCCTCGGGTTGCAGGCAGAAGCCCTGGCTGGCTGGAATATAACCAGCCCCGGCAGTATAGGATGGGGTGAATGCCTCGAAATAATAGTCACCGCTTGACACGGTAGCCCCATGTGTATCATCGTCACTATTCTCGGCATTGCTCTTCAGCGAGTAGCCCCAGTCTTCAGCGTAGTTCAGTACCTTGAACTTGTAAGGGTTACCCACCAGTGCCCACATGTAGGTGTTAGCCTCACTGGCTGTGGCATTAAAGTTTACATCGTTGTTGGTGTTGTTCTTGTTATAGACGAAATAGCCTTTCGTCGTTGCACCACCGCCAGATACGCTTGCATTCATGTGCATGTTGAACCAATACTGTACGTCGCTCTTTTGGCTGGCCGTCTTGGTCCATTTCACCACGCTCATGTCGTCCTCCAGAGGAATGGTGACCGTCTTGCCCCCCGAGGGAACCATCCCAGTGCATGCGGCAGGCACGGTGTACTTGATGCCGAAGTGGCTATAGTCAGGTGTCGGCATATCCATGCCGGGATAGGTCTTCGTGTTCTGGGTGTACTTGATTTCTCCTTCGTCCACTTCGCCATCCTCGTCTTCGTCGTACCAATAATTGTATATCACTTTCACGCTGATGGCAGGTTCTTTTAGAGTAACCGGGTAGAGTGTCCATTGATGTCTATTGTTACTATCATAATAAAGGTTGTCATTATGTGTAGTTAGATAGGTATAATATGTTGTACTTTGCCCCCATCGGTTTGTCCCCGTGTAACTTATGTATATGTTAAGGCTCGTACTAATTGTAAGTGAAGTTTGTGTGGTGGTTATAGATCGGGAAGAGTTCCCATTTGTGGTAGTTCCTGTTAGTCCCAGATATATTCCTGCAGCATTTTGCAGATACCCTTGACTGGATGTTCCTTCGCTAAACCAAAAGCAGTAGTTCTTCCAATCAGCTGCTGTTGTGGATGTTGGAAGTGATGTAGTACGTGCCCAGCCACTTTCTGTGTAGTATAAATAGTAATCATTCCCATTATAGGTACCTTTCATTACATACCATGTAGAGGAAGAAATACTATTACGAGCAGTTATTCCTGTTGTACTGACACTTATATCGTCACCGTTATCCCATTCAGGGACGGCCCATGCCTGACTGGCACAGATGGTGGTGAGAACGATAACGCTGAGGAGGATGCTTTTTACCTTTTTCATGATGTGGTCTCCTTTCATGTATATGTTTTGTTGTGTTATTATTTTAATAAGATAGGTGTACAATTACGAGCGCAAGTTAGTTAAAATATGCGAGTTGACCAAACAATCGTGTCCTTTTTTGTCCTCAGAAGTGTAAAAAGACCCTATTCATGCCCTAAAGCATGGTTTTTCTCCATGTTACGTGGGTCAATCGTTGTTCTTTATGATAGATTTAGGACAGGGTAGTAACCTCGTCCTTAAGTATATCCATTAGGTAGACTGGACTTTGATAAAAGAGGCCGGTACGAGGATTTTCCAGTTTCTCATACGTGTGAGAACCATATATGATATCCATTGCCTCTTGCATGGTCATCCCATGTTCTTCCATCATCTGCTCCACAAGTTCTTGTGTGATGTGTTCTATTTGGAATTGCCTGTCTTGATGTTCCTGGTGCATAGTCATTCTGCGGTTTTCTTGAGTAGAGTTACTGCTTTTTCTGTTCCAAAGAAGTATTGGTATGTTGGGTGAATGAAGGTGAGTTGCCGAATTAGTTCCTCCATGATGGTTACATACAATGATGACATCTTCCACGGCATCGTCTATTGAAAGCGTATGCTCGATAGCGTAGTGACGGGTGAGGAATTCCAGCCCCTTAAACTGTCGCAGGTAGTGGTATGCCTTGGCATTGGTAAGGGAGAATCGCATAGCAAATGCCCCGATTACACATATCAGGTATTCGATAATGTTTCGTTGTTCCTTGGACATAGTTGTTGTTGTCTTGTCTTATTTTCTGCAAACAAAGATACAAATAAAAGTTGTAAATACAAAGATTATGCAAGCATATCTTTACATCGCTGCTCCATTCGCTCGACAATCTGCAATTTTTATTTGCAATTGTCCTCGCTTATTCGTACCTTTGCCTTCGCAAGCGAAATATTAAATAGGTATTATGGAAAAGATTGATTGGAAGAACCTTTCGTTTGGTTACATCAGGACGGACTATAATGTCCGCTGTTATTATCGTAATGGCAAATGGGGAGAAGTGGAGGTGTGCAGCGAGGAGACCATTCCCTTGCACATGGCTGCCGTATGCCTGCACTACGGGCAAGAGGCTTTCGAGGGACTGAAGGCTTATCGCTGTCCCGACGGTCAGGTGCGTGTGTTCCGTTCGGACGAGAACGCCGCCCGACTGCAGAGTACGTGCCGTGGCATTGTGATGCCAGAGGTGCCGACCGAGATGTTTAATGATATGGTGGACCGCGTGGTGAGGCTGAACGAACGGTTCATACCACCCTACGAGAGCGGTGCCACGCTGTATATACGGCCCTTGCTTATCGGCACCAGTGCCCAGGTGGGTGTTCACCCTTCGGAGGAGTATCTGTTTGTTATCTTTGTTACGCCCGTGGGACCTTACTTCAAGGGAGGCTTCCAGACCAATCCCTACGTCATCATCCGCGAGTACGACCGTTCGGCTCCCCTGGGCACGGGCATCTATAAGGTGGGTGGAAACTATGCTGCCTCACTTCGTGCCAACCAGATGGCCCACGAACTGGGCTACTCGTGCGAGTTCTACCTGGATGCGAAGGAGAAGAAATACATGGACGAATGCGGTGCTGCCAACTTCTTCGGCATCAAGGATAACACCTACGTTACACCAAAGAGTACCAGCATACTGCCCAGTATCACCAACAAGAGTCTGATGCAACTGGCCGAGGACCTGGGCATGAAGGTGGAACGCCGACAGATTCCCGAGGAGGAACTGGCCACCTTTGAGGAGGCAGGTGCCTGCGGAACGGCTGCCGTTATTTCACCCATCGAGCGCATCGATGACCTGGACACGAAGCAGAGTTTCGTCTTCTCGAAGGACGGTAAGCCTGGACCCGTGAGCACCCGGCTGTACAACAAACTGCGCAACATCCAGTACGGCATCGAACCCGACGTACACGGATGGACGAGAGTGATAAAGATGGAGAAGTAGGAAAAGGAAAAGACAAGGATAGTGGAAATCAAGAAATAGAATGCTATGATACTAAGCGTTGCTTTTATTCTCATTGGCTTCTTCCTCCTGCTGAAAGGGGGAGATTATCTGGTGGAGGGTGCTGTAAGCATTGCCCGTATACTCCGACTCAGTCCCATGGTCATCGGTCTTACGGTGGTAGGGTTCGGCACGTCGGCCCCCGAACTGCTGGTGAGCACCGAGGCCGCCCTGGCCGGATCGCCGGGTATAGCCATCGGCAATGTGGTGGGCAGCAACATTGCCAACATAGGCATGATACTGGGTGTGACAGGTCTCATCTGTCTGATACCCGCCAAGCGTGAGACGCTGTTCTATGATATGCCTTACATGCTGGCAGGTGTGGTATTGCTGACATTCGCAGGTATGTCGGGAACCATAGAGCGTTGGATGGGTATTTGCTTGTTGGCCTTTCTCGCAACCTATGTGGTATGGGAGGTGTACCATTCACGCAAACACCCCGACCCTGAGGCCGAGGCGTCGCTGGCTGAATTTCGTCAGCACGGTATATGGATGGCGTTGCTCATCTGCGTGCTTTCTGGCGCAGCGTTGGCATACGGTGCCGATTTGCTCATCCGTGGTGCGTCGGACGTAGCCATGAGACTGGGCGAGGCACTGGGTGTAGGGCACGGAGAGATGGAACGCATAATTGGTCTTACCATCGTGGCCGTAGGCACTTCGCTGCCTGAGTTGTTCGCCTCTGTGATGGCAGCACGTCGCGGACAGACCGACATGGCGCTGGGCAATATCATAGGGTCGGTAACGTTCAACATCCTGTGTGTGATAGGCATGGCCGCTACGGTCTGCCCCATCCAGCATTCTGACAAGGGTTTCCGGTTTGACTATATGTACATGCTGGGCATAGCCTTTCTGCTCTACTTCTTCATGTACACCCGCCGTTCGCTGGCCCGATGGGAAGGCGCCATCCTGCTACTTTGCTACGTTGCCTACCTGGTCAAGACGTGCATGGTGTAAGGAAGAAGGTGAAGGGTGAAGGAGGGGATTAGATATCGCAGGCCTCCACATAACCATTCACCACAGCATAGATGGTAAGGCCTGAGACATTGCGTATACCCAGTTTGTCCATGATATTCTTACGGTGTGAGATGACGGTGGTCAGCGAGATGCATAGTTGGTCGGCTATCTCTTTGTTCAGGAATCCCTTTACAATGAGGGTAAGTACTTCTATCTCACGTGCCGAGAGTACGCTGTCCTTGGCTTTGTTCATCTCTGATGGGAGATTGCGTCCGTGGCTGTGCGCCTGGCTCATTAGTTGCAGCAGATTGCGCACCATCCGTTGTTCGTCCCCACTGGTGTCCAATGTATGGAACTGACTGCTCAGTGCGTTGTTGGCAGTCCCGTTCACCAGCACAATGGTCTGGTGACGATGTTGCAGGAAGAAGGGCGAGTGCTCCACCACCATTTGGCTACTCACAAAGTAATGGGCGATGGGCACCGTATTGATGGCTTCCATGTCTTCGAAGGTGGAGAACGCATACACTTCCACCTGGGGTGCTACACGCTGGAGAACAATCTTCATGCCCAGCAGCGAGAGTGCGTTACCGTCCAATACCACCAGTTTGGGAAGTGCGTTCTTGTCCATATTCTTTTGCTCCGACTTTTCTGTCTGCAAAGGTACGAAAAACTTCGTACGAATGCGAAGATTTCATGCGAAAACGAAACGATGCGCTACGAAAACAAAGAAGAATATCGAAAACAAAAACGTGAGTTCGTTTGGCAGAACATGCCTTTTTCATTATCTTTGCAGAAACGTTTCACTTAAAAACCGAACAGACTATGGCACAAACGAAGTACTCGGGAACACAGACCGAGAAGAATCTGGAAGCTGCTTTCGCAGGTGAGAGTCAGGCACGTAACAAGTACACCTATTTCGCATCCAAGGCCAAGAAGGAAGGCTTTGAGCAGATATCGGCTCTTTTCCTGAAGACGGCCGACAACGAGAAGGAGCACGCCAAAATGTGGTTCAAGGAGCTGAACGGCATAGGCAGTACGGCTGAGAATCTGGCTGCGGCCGCCGATGGAGAGAACTACGAATGGACAGACATGTACGAAGGTTTTGCCAAGACGGCTGAGAAAGAAGGTTTCCCTGAATTGGCCGAGAAGTTCCGCCAAGTGGCAGCCATCGAGAGAAAACATGAGGAACGCTATCGTGCTTTGTTACACAACGTGGAGGCACAGGAGGTGTTCAAGAAGAGTAGTGTAAAGGTATGGGAATGTCGTAACTGCGGACACATCGTAGTGGGCGAAGAAGCCCCTGAGGTATGTCCCGTATGCGCCCATCCACAGGCTTACTTTGAGATTCATGCAGAAAATTACTAATTTCAATACAAACCCTTAAAAACTGACAACTATGGCAAAGTATGTATGTGACGTATGCGGTTGGGAGTACGACCCCGAAGTAGGTGCGCCTGACCAGGGCATAGCCCCCGGTACTCCCTTTGAGGAACTGCCCGACGATTTCGAGTGCCCCATCTGCTCGGTGGGCAAGGACCAGTTCTCTCCTGCAGAGTAATAACGTTAGGATTATCCCCAACACTTTCCCATATTATCTTGTACCTTTGTGGGACAAAACGATAGACGTATGAACCATAAGAGAAGTTTATGGTTGCAACTCCTATGCTGGGGTATGGCATTGCTGCCAGCAGCATTGGAAGCGCAACGTCCCGCCTATGCCATTGGGGCCGACATCAGTTGGGTAACTGAAATGGAGGCCGGCGGAAAGAAATTCTATGATGCCAGTGGAGTAGAGACCGACTTGTTCCAATTGTTGAAAGACCTGGGGATGAACAGCATCCGTCTACGGGTGTGGGTGAACCCCGAAACGGCCTATGGGGCATGGAGCGACAAAGCCGATGTGGTGGTGAAGGCGAAAAGAGCTCACGCACTGGGCATGACGGTGATGATAGATTTTCATTACAGCGATTTCTTTACTGACCCGGGAACACAGACCAAACCTGTGGCATGGGACGGTATGTCGTTTACCGAACTGAAGACTGCTGTAGCTGCCCACACGCACGATGTGTTGCAGGCACTGAAGGACGAAGGAATAGAGCCCGGATGGGTACAGGTGGGCAATGAGACACGCCAAGGTATGGTGTGGAGCGACGGTCAGTTGACGTGGGGAAGTAACATAAATAACGAGTGGAAGAACTATGCTGCACTGAGCAATGCAGGCTACGATGCCGTGAAAGAGATTTTCCCCGAAGTGCCGGTGATTGTGCATCTGAACAATGCCATGAACGACAACCTCTGGTGGTATCAGGCCTTTAAGACCGGTGGCGGGAAATTCGACATGGTGGGACTTTCGCATTATCCCAGCAGGGACAATTATGAGTCGGAGGACAGCCAAGCCATTACCTACATTAAGAAATTACAGGCGAACCTGAAGGTCCCCGTGATGATAGTGGAAGTGGGTACGCCCTCCGATGACCAGGCCCTGGCATACAAGATGATGAAGGACTTCTACAACAAACTCAAGCAGCAGGGCATCGTCTCCGGCATGTTTTACTGGGAACCCCAGGTTTATGGCTCTTGGAAGCCGGCCTATTACTCGAAGTTGGGTTGGGAGGCGTATGGTAATGGTGCTTTCACCTCAGCAGGTAGGCCAGGTAGGGCGTTGTTGCTGTTCACTCAGGCCGCCGAGGACTATGCCGAGGCCAACGGCATAGAAAATATGAAGGCTGGCAATCACTCACGCACCGCCCAAACTGGTATCTACGACCTCACTGGCCGTCAATTGTCCGATCTTCCAATCCCCCCAGGTATCTATATCCAAGAAGGAAAGAAAGTTGTGATTAAGTAAGGTGGACTTCTGCCTTACGTACGCAGTCGGGGCAGAGCCCCTTGAGGGTAAAGTTCATGCTGCGACAGCGGAAACCCTCGGGCAGACGTATGTCGGGAACGGGTGTATCGTGCAGACAGATGGTGCGCCTGCAGCGTTGGCAGTAGAAATGTACATGCTGGTCATCGTCGTCTTCATCCATTGCCGTATGTTGGCTGTGGCATAGTTCATAGAGCATGGTTCCATCACCACCTTCGATGGCATGTACTAAGTGGTGATCGTGGAAGAGAACTAGCGAGCGGAAAATACCAGACTTATCGATGGTTTGCAAATCGTCCTCAAGCTCCCGTAGGGAGACAGGATGGCGTTTGTGAGCCAATGCTCTTGCCACTAATATGCGGTTACTGGTCGGTTTTATGTCGTGACTCTCCAGTAGTTTGGTGTAGTCGCTCTTGTTCATAATTTGATGACTTCTCCTATCTTTGCTGTTATCAGTTTGAGGTTGTAATCTCGGGCTGCCTGTTGTTCATTGCGTCGCGGTTCATCCCATGGATGGTTGGAAAGTTTGAACTTCGAGTGATGGACTGTGACGAAACGTCGCGCCTTCAGCTCCTTTACTTCAAGTCCCAATTGCCGGGGAAGCGTGTGAATCTGGCTCCAGTTCTCATTGTATTGCCCGTTCTCCATGATAGCCAGGTCAATATCGGGGAACTGTTCCCCGTAATGTCGGAAACGTCCGCTATAGCCCCCGTCTCCCGTGTAGAACACTTTACGCTGTGGTGTTTCCAGCAGCCATGAGGCGGGTATGGTTTTGGGGTTCCACAAACCGCGCCCCGTGAAGTGACGGGTGGGCAGACAGTGTATGGTGAGGGAGTCGTCAGCCTCACAGGTCTCTCGCCAGTCCATCTCTATGATTTTCTCGGCAGGATAGCCCCAGTACTCAAAACTTTCACCTATACCCAACGGCACTACAACCTTCCGCACCCGGTCACGTAGCTCGGTCACGGTCTGGTAGTCCAGATGGTCCCAATGGTCGTGCGAGATGACCAGATAGTCTATGCGTTCGGGCATGTCCTGGGGTTTATAGATAGCTGTTCCCTTGAATGCACGGTTGATGAAAGAGAAGGGTGAAGCCTTATGGAAAACGGGGTCAATCAGGATGTTCAGTCCAGAGAGACGGAGCAGAAACGAACTGTGGCCAAACCAGACATAGAGGTCACCTTCAGCGGGCAGATTCTTCAAATCGGTGTGTACTACAGGCACCTCGCCCTCTTGTGGAACGCTACGGTCGTCCGAACGGCTTGCCAATGCCTTCCATGTCATCTTCAGCCGGTTCTCCTTGCCTGTAAACAAGCGGGTAGGCACTTCGTTACGGAAGTGCTCGTCAACAAAACTTGTTGACTTCCGTATACGCTCCAGGCGTTCCTCTTTGGCTACGCGGCCAAATTCCTTACGGGAAAGGACGAGGATAGCAGAAAGAGCTATGATGCCTATAAGGGAGATAATGAGCATACCTATTCTTCTTCTCATCTGCTTTGCAGTATTTTACGACCGTTCTGGATATATAGTCCGCGTGTGGGTTTCCCGTTCATCTTCATTCCCTGAAGATTGTAGATATTAGCATTGTTCCGTACGGTGACTTCCATCTCATGGATGGCATCAGGAACATATTCTCCCTGGTCACTGAGTGAGAGTTCACCCAGTGCCAGTATGTGCCGACTGCTCTTCTTTACACTGAAAGTGATGAGTACGTCACTGGTGTCAGTCCCATCTGGGATTGCTACTGACTGGGTTACCCGCTTGAACCGCTTGAGCGTTGTGCTGGCATAGGTCCGTTGGCCCTCACTCAACAGAGTGCCATCTGCAGTGGTGATGACAGCGGTAATCGATACCTGGGTGTTTGCTTCACGATAGATTTGGGTGAAGTTAAAGGTGAAGTCATAGAGCCGTCCTGCCTCCAATCCGTGCAGGTGGAGGGTATATTGCTCATCATCCAAGTAAGGAAGTTCCAGTATGCGGTCGCTGGAGAACGTCTTACCCATGTGAGTGAGGTATCCCTTTTGTGCCTCGCTGTCAGCATCCACAAAGTGGAAGGTAGAGTCAGCACCATTCACCACATCGGCCACGACGTTTCCACTGAACTCCCAGCCCATGTCCATGGGTGTTATCCCTTTGGTGTTTCTGCCGTTCCAGTTGTAAAGCAATTCCTCCGTTACATGGATGGTGTAGGTCTCCTCTACATTGTCGTTACGTATGGCATTTACGACAATGTCCCCGGGTAGTTCGTCTGGCAGTTCTATAGCCACATTACCCGGATAGGCCTCTTTCACGCTGGCGGTGACGTTCAGTTGACTCACCTCAGTACCAGGGGCTACGGCATAGTTGAAACTCGTGTATTGGTTTTGTACGCCTGGCACTGTTTCGCCATTAATGGCTATCTCGTCCATCGTACCATCTAACGTGTTGACGGCAACGTGTTGCATCTCATCCTCACTGATTACAATCCAACGTTGGGCTGTGGCTGAGTTACTGAGGTCCAGACTCTCGTAGGCCACACTACCGTCTGTTTTTCCCACAAGTGTGTATCCATAGTCGTCGGGATTAGGAGCGATCCAGTAACCGCGATGGGTAGTGAAGCGGTTCTCACTACCTATGGTTACATCCGTTCGTCCTTTCATCAGCTGGACATGCTGCAACTCACTGCCCGCCGACCTGGTCTTCATCTTTACGCCATCACTGTACGAGGCGTTCAGGTAATGCCCCGTTGCTTTATTCTTCATGGCATAGAATGCCGTAGTCGGGTCGAACTCCAGTTGCCATGTGGCCCGTTCGTTTTCCATGGCCTCGAAGCCATTCATCGCTACTAACGACAGACCTCCTTCGCTGTTCTCCACGAGATAACTCTTCCCCCGTCCGCATGTCTCGTCCTCACAGGTAAGATAGTACACCTTTTCTTCATCAATGTCCATCATATAGCAGGGTGAGGCAATCCATGTCCAGTAATTCGGGCACATACCGTCTTCCGTACATCCTTGCAATACCAGACAGTTGGCAATGTATTGCAGTTCGCTGCCCGAGTCCTCACTGGCACCGTTGATGCCATAGGAGAGCATTCCTGACACTCCGGTTCCCCACATGTGGGTGTTGTCGCCAGTGAGTGCGGCGTTGTCGTTGTTTTCGATAAAGCGTACAATCTCGTTGGCTCGTTCGCCAATCCATCGGCGCGTGCCGGAACCTGGATGTAACACGCTGGAATTTATCCACATCGATGTCTGCCCGATGCCAGCTGTATGGGCCATCTCGTGAAGGGCTGTGCCTGTACGTTGGTAAGAGGCATTGCCTCCGAAGGCCAGATAACCTGAGTAGCTTGCCTCTGCTGTCGGTACACCTGTATTATAATATACGGTGATGTTCTTGTATCGGATACTGGTAAGGTCGTGCCAGAATTCCATGCCTTGCTCGATGGCCGTATGGATACGTGTCTTCACGTCATTCGATGCATTCTCCACACTGCTGTCAAACTCATAGGTAGCGGTGCTCTGTGGGATGGTGACGATTTTCAACTCATCGCCGTAACCCACGGCATAGGTCTTGGTCATCGCATAAGGCCGGACATAATATACCGTTGCTGGGGTCAGTCCCTTGATGGCGTATATCTTTCCGTTGTGCTGATAACACAGCGTGCTTTTGTCATCTAATACCGTTGGCTCGTGGTGTGTGCTCCAGCAAAGTCCCTCTTCCAGGATATCGGAAGAAGATACGCCGCTAATGGTAAAGCGGGCGAAAGCCATAGTTGCACCCCGTGCATGGCGCGCGTTGGTCACAATCTTCGGAACAGCTCCTGTTCCCTCTGACAACAGACTTGAGATAGAGTCGCGTTCCTCCTCCGTCATACCAGCAACGGAGAGCGTACATATCAATGATAGGAAAAGAATAAGTGTTTTCTTCATAGCAACAGACAATTATATATTATCGTGCACGAAATTACGAAAAAAATAAATTGCATCCAACGAACCATCACCGGAAAGTTCATTTTCTGCTTGCCTTTTCCTTTTGGTGTATCTCCAAGCTGTTGATGGTGTTTTGCCATAGGATATAACATCCCGGTCCAACAGAACTCAGGGGTGTAAGGAACAATGTTGAAGCCCAGATGGCAAAGGCTGTGTTCTTCTGCCCCATGCCTTGTCCGGCCTCTATTCTTCGACCAAAGTGTTGCCCAACAGTCCATCCCGTATTATATTGTATCAGACAGACCAGCAATGCCATGAGAGCAATTGCTACCAACAGCCATGCCGACGTGTGCTCCCATGCCTCAGCGATGTTTCTGACCGTTGTGCCGCTAACAAGCATTAACGTAAATGCCCACATGTAGTAACTCAAGTCTTTCACACTCACCACTTTGTGATGTAACGTCTTGCAAAACGTCTTGGTCAGCCAAGCTGCCATCATGGGAAGTAGTAATACAGCGGTCACCTTCCATAGTATGCCGAGGAACAGTGGCATGAAAGCTGTATCTATAGCCGTCTCTGCCCCGGGAAGCAGTGGGAAACAAAGCGGGATGAGTAAGGCAGAAAGGATGTTGGAAAGAAACGTGTAGGTGGTCATCTGCTCCAGACTTCCCCCCAGTTTCATGGTGACCACAGGGGCTGCCGCAGCACAGGGACAGATTACGATAGCCAGGATAGCCTCAAAGAGTATCAATGTTGCTCCCGAGAGTTGCAATCCTCGTATGACAATCATCAGCAGTAAGACAAAAGACATCTGTAACACACCTACCCACGCATGCCAACAGGCGGGACGAAGTTTCCCAAAGTCCGTCTTGCAGAAAATGATGTACAGAATGAGGAACATAAAAGCAGGTAGGATGTTGTTCCCTATCGGTGCATACCATTCAGCAATTGGGTCAAGTGCCGATATCAGGTGAAACAGCAAATATCCCCCTATTCCTGCTGCCATCGCAACGGGAAGAGTCCACTCTCGCAGCATGCTGACCACCCTCATAACTTCTATCAAATTCTATATTATTTGGCCACGCAAGTTTCTACTTTCCCACGCAGGAAATAAACATCGTTGATTATCAGGTAGTTAGGTGTTAAACGGTAGAAAAGTGCGAAAACTGCTCAAAATAATTTTCAAAAATCGCATTTTTAACATAATTAACGTTTATTAAGGTAGCAAAAGCCCCAGGTAGGCTCAAAATCGGCAAAAACATAGAGTTTAAGCTGCTTTTGAAGGGATGTGCCACCTTTCTTAAACTATAGGATAAGTTCTTTTGTTCTTTCATTCGGTTGAATATTTCGTTAAATGTTGATATTTTATGCTCAATATATTGTGGCGAAAAAAGTAAGCGTTTTACACCCTTTGACTTGTCCGCCTGGATGAATCGAGCAGATATTTCAGAGAACTGAGTGAACATATCAAGGAGAATTTCATGGGGTGTTATGCTTCGATATATTTACCTGGCTCGAATGACTCATGCTCCCCATGAAACACATACCCCAACTGATTGGACACGCATTTGGTATTGCCTATCTCGATATCCACGTTGTAGTGGGAGTGGCCATATATCCAGTAATCGATGCCGCTATCCTTGATGTAGTCTTCCAGTTCAACCGTGAAAGCTCCGTTAGCTTGGCTTTCGGCAAACTTGG